>ERZ773148.611-NODE-611-length-30962-cov-5.368590_pt1 | contig 30962 bp, 30 predicted proteins | sample MGYA00580846_ERZ773148 | MGnify/ENA primary metagenome ERZ773148 (study PRJEB29015, sample SAMEA2737879) | human gut metagenome | biome: human gut; feature: human-associated habitat; material: faeces | place: China | collected 2012 ... | reverse complement strand
TTTCTGAACTCACAACGTACCGAACAAAATTCGGAAGATATAGACCGGGCAATAGAAGTTGCAAAGAAACAACTCAAAGAAGGATTGAAAGGAATACGGGATGAAATGGAAAAAGAGTTTGCCGGACAGGAGAATACCTTTTTAAAGATGTTATACGGTGACATTTCTTTGATGGGATTTTCTGATCTATCCAATTTGATTTCCCAAGCCCGCCAGTTGAATGACTATCTTTCTGGAAAAGGTGACAAAGAGGAAATAACATTTATTTCTAAAGAACAACTAGAAGCGATTGAAAAAAGTCCGGCAGACTTAGAAAAGTTGAGAAAAGCACTGGATAAGTTGCTAGGTACAGGTAAAAAAGAAAATAAATGGGAAGAGATATTTGAAACCTTCAAAAAAGGCTTTGCTTCTCTTAAAAGTGCAAAAGATTTCAAAGAAATATCTGGCGCCATAGGTACAATAAGTAATGCCGCTTCATCGGCAGCTGGAGAAGTTGCAAACTTATTTGAAGCGATGGGTAAGACTTCAGCAGCAGATGCCATAAGTGGTGTAGAAAGCGCAATGAATACAATATCCAATATTGGGCAAGGTTTTGCTAAAGGTGGAATTGTAGGCGGTATTGCGTCCGCAGTAGGAGAAGCAGCTAATCTTATAGGAAAGGCTTTTGCGGCTAATTCTCGACATAAAAAAGCTCTTGAGGCTATTATGAACGAAACGATAGATCAGCAAAGAGAATATAACCTTCTTTTGTTGGAGCAAAATCTTTTGTATGAGAAAGCATCTACAATCTTTGGAGTTGATATTTATTCTAAGGCCAAGAGCGCAGTTATTAACATGAAGGACAGCGTAAAAAGCCTTAATAAAGAACTTACAGGCGGAGAATATGGGAACTGGCTCACAAGCATAACAAGAGAGCTTTTAAAAGGAGCTAATTTGTATGAAGGTTCCACCCTAGCTTTAAAGGACCAATATGCAGGGCTTGCCAACATAGAAATCAAAACCGGACACAAAAAAACAGGATTATTTGGATGGGGAAAGGGAAAGGATATTTATTCCTCTGTCCTTGATGTATATCCCCAATTAATAAAAGCTAATGGAGAGTTTGATAAAAGTTTAGCAGAAACAATTATCAATACCCGCACTATGTCAGATGAAAGTAAAGCAGCATTGCAATACATGATTGATTTAGCACAACAAGCAGAAGATGCTTACGATGAGCTTAATGATTATATGACTGATATATTCGGTGATTTGGGTAATTCTATGAGCGATGCATTAGTAGATGCTTTTTCAAATGGAACTGATGCAGCAAAAGCTTTTACTGACTCTGTTTCTAGTATGCTTGAGACACTAGCAAAACAAATGGTTTATTCTGTCACATTAGCTCCCATTATGGAAAAGGCACAATCAAAAATGCTAGATGTAATGAAGGATACCGGGCTTTCTGATGAAGAACGTTTCACTCAATGGACAAATATTTTGAATAACTTAGTTGATGATGCTATAGGTCAGCAGGACTTGGCCAATAGGTTATTAAGCGAATATCAAGATATAGCAGAAAGCAAAGGTTTTGACATATTATCGAATACTTCCACCTCATCCCAAGAATCTTCCAAGAAAGGCTTTGGCACCGAAATGACACATGAGGATGCCGGAGAGTTGAGCGGTCGTTTCACAGCTCTTCAGATCGCCGGAGAGGAGATTAAGAATCAGAGCGTAGAACAGACGAGATTGCTAGACTCTATAAATTCAATATTACTTAATATAGAACCTTCACAGGATTCTTTCAGTATTACCGATCCATCATTAAGCAGAGAAGCATTAAATAGTAGTTTTGCAGCCGATATAGCAATGAAGGCAGAATCTAACGCCCAGTTGCAGGCGGCTATAGTTAATCTAACTGGAGAAGTTCAGGCAATTAAAAACAATGTTGGTGAGATGTTGACTAATAGCGTAGAAGACAGGCTAAACCAACAAACTATCGCTGAAAATTCCAGTAATCTCAACAAGAATCTTCCCAAGATTACCCAGGCATTAGACGGCATAAAACAAAATACGAGTGGTTTGTCACATCGTTAATTTCATTCCATGCTATTATAAAAAATCCCCGGTCGCTTGTGATAAGTAGCCGGGGATTAATATTAGTTATTTCCGGAAAGAATTTTGTCTACTTTATCGAAAGAATCGTATTCCTCGAAATTTAAAGAAAATCCTGTAGGAATCATTCTTTTACTAAAAAAACGAACGATATTTGGATAATTGGATTCCCATATTTCTTTTCTATCTTCTTTTACTGCTGAATGAAGCTGAAAAGAGAAAAAATTTATGATTCCCCACTGGGGAATGGAAAGGGCAAGGATTATGAAAGTAATATTTGATAACAATTCTTTTGTCGGTATCTCTATTGAGACATATAACAGAAGAGAATATGTTATTAAATCAGAAAATGGCGTTGAAACGTATTATGTTGAACGAGTAGGAAGTTTTCTCTCAGAGCACTTTGATTTTGCCAATCAAATTTTTACTTCTGATTTTTTTGAAGCCCAAAAGCACCTGAAACTGAATGCCGGGCATCAATATGATGCATTAGATGTATTAAAAGTATCTGCCCCCGAAATTATATCTGAATGGGAAACTGCCTATGACATTGAAAGCACTCACGCTGTTGGGGCACTGTATCTTATATATCGGAACGATCGGCAATATTTAGTTGCAGAAAAAGATTTATTTTCACAAATCAGCCTTATCATCAATTATCTTAACAAACTGTATGCAGACGGATTGTTTCCACGCAAATGTATGAGATGCGGCTCTCTTTTTCTTTCAGGCAAACGGCACGGTAATGTTCTTTGTTCAGACGAATGCCGCAAGAAAAAGAAAGTACAAAATACAATACATTATTACAGCGTATGTTCTGAAAATGAGAAATTGTATCTGAAAATATATCGGAAATGGAAAGAACGTGAACATCGTGCAGCTGATAACCACTCCATCAGCGAGAGCGGTCTGGAGCAGCTTGATTGGAAACTAAAACAGCTTATTGTTATGCACAGAGAATGTGCTTATAGACGGGAGGAAGGAAGATTAAATGAAGCCGACTGGGCTGCTGCTCTTGAAAATTATGACAATGAGTTTTATGAATTATGGGATAATATAAAAAGCCATAAATGCCCCACTGGGGAACCGACAAGAGGTAAATAAGTGTGTTTTGGGATAAATACAATAAAATTTGTAAAGAAAGAAATATAAAGCCCCGAAAACTTGCTGAAACTCAGTCATTATTTCAAAGTCCCTGTGGATTTTTTCCTTGATAACACATCTGCTTTTCTCTCTGAGGACTTTATCGCTAATGAACTTGACGATGAAATGTTATGCAAAGCCATTGAGCTGCTGCTGAATGAAGCTGAAAAGAGAAAAATTTATGATTTCCCACTGGGGAATGGAAAGGATAAAGATTATGAGCAAGTTATTTTCAAGGGAAACCATAATGCCTCAATCCAGAGCTGAAGAGTATGAGATGTTATTTCATCTGCGATATGAAAAAGCTCTGAACTCGGACGTGTTCAATCTGATTTCGGCAATAAAAAAGTTTAAATCCGAAAACATAACAGTATGGCATTGCTGTACATATGGCGGTGTCGGATACTACACGGTCTCGGATGGAACAAACAAAAGATATGTTCCATCGTACTATGAGTTAGAATGTGTAGGCGGCTGTTGGAGTTGTAGTGTATATGAACGTCTATATATGGGTCAGCTCCATCTTATGAAATATCTTGAGGCTGTAAAATCCGAGATATGTGACAGGTGTTTTGTTGAAATGCCTTTGAAATGTTTATATATTGATTACATTCTTTTTGATTTTGACAAAGAGAAAGATGGATTGAGTGATTTTTACAATAAAACAGAATTGACGGGAATACTTCTTATAGCAAACAAGTACCGAAAGGATTTTACAGACAAGTATTCTGAGCAAGTAAATATTTACAATAATATGGTATCTCAGGGGTATAGTTATTGGGATTATTACAATGGCTTAGAAAACAAAGAATTTGACTGCATTGCAAATATAATTGATAAAGCAGTTAATGAAATATATAAAAACCGTGATTCTCTTGAAGCGTGTGAATTATGGAAAAAAGCGAGAAAAGCGATATATTCGCTGGATGATATTAAGCGTGATACAGTGTATCCATCTGATTATATGAAAGGAAATGATGATGTGTATAATAACAGAACAAGAGATAAGCGCTATATAAAGCTTCGCAGGCTGATACTGCAGTGGGGTGATTATTCCGGTTCAATATTTGACAAACCTTGTGACGAAGCAGCCGCAAAAAATGATTTGCTCACCTTTTACGGTGCATTGATCAAATGCAAGCCTGATAAGCATATTTTAAAAGATATGCGTGGATATTATGCGTATCTGATAAATATTATTCCTTTTCAGCAAGCTCTTGCAAAGAGAAAATACAGTCTTGCCTGTCACGAGCTTGAAACTCTCTTTGTAAGTCATCCGATCCTACAGCCGAGGATATATTATAATCTTATCAGACTTGGAAAGAAATATCTGAACATTGCAGATAAATGAAAACCGTTTGTCATTTGGTGCAATGTATGATATTATAAACAAGAGGGTTGCACCTAATAAAATGCAAATCCTTTATTAAAAAAATAAAGGGGAAGATTATTTTGAGCTTTATCAAACAGGTAATAAAAAAATGGGCTTGCAAAGAATGCGACATTACTGATATAAACCATTTTTACGGGCAGCAGGAATTTGATGAGCTGAAAAAGACTATTTTGGCTTGGACAGAACGCAGAACACTTGATGATCAAATCATCCTTTTGGATTATGTTGTTGATATGCTTAAAGAGGATATATGTTCAGGGAATGCAGCCAAGGTTCTGATGAAACCTTTTTCATCACCATTTTTCAACTTTATTCCCACTTCTTATGAAGATGAAAACGGGAAACAGTGCAGCATTTTGTGTGATGAAAAGCAAAGTGTGGATCTTGCCAAAGCTCATTTATACATTTGTCCGTGGAAAAAAGAGAGGATACCAAACAATCTGTTCCGGCTGAAACAGGATTCATTCAGATTTGATTCTGACAATCACAAGTCACATTATTATACTGATATTGATTTGTGTCACGTTTATAACGGTAATCATTCAATACATATAGGTGCTTACTTAAAAAAGGGTGAAATTGAATCGGATGTGTGCAGAACTGAGATGTTGTATTCTCATTGCAATACTGACGGTGAATATTGGTATAATTCTCATACAGGGGAAATCATCTCTAAGGTAAATGATTTCAGAATAGCAGCTTTATATTACGCAGCTCAAATCAGGTATAAAATCAAGAATGATTCCCCAGTGGGGAAGATGTAAGGTTGGTTGCAATAATACGATAAGCTTCTGCTCCTATGAAAATAAGCCTCATGTAGTGATAGCCTTTTTTAAAGATTGGAATATGGTTGCTTTTAGAATGGAACCTGCGGAGCATTTTGTGGCTGATGAGCTTGTGGAACTTTTCAAGATTCATACCTATGAAGGTGGCACTATTGATGATAATTGGTACGAAACTTTCAGCAAATGGGTAAAGCAGATTCCATGAAAAGTAAATAAGGTTTGTTTCCGGAAAGAAAAAATATGAGTTATAGCACATATGTGACTTTTGCACAATTCTGATCGTTGCTTTTTTATGCGTTTCTTAAAAAAATATTTCAAATGCACTTGACATCTAACGTTAGATATGATATACTTATAATAGAGAAATAAGATTTAACAAGGAGGGCTTAAAATTATGACAATGATAAAGATTCTGGGCGGAGCGATTGCTGCAATATTCTGCTTTGCACTGTCTGCTGTGTGTAAGGTGGTTGGAATGGTACTGTACGCTCTGAGCATTATCACTGGGTTTGCGTCTATATTGATAGGCGGTATAGGCAAGATAGTTGGAACCTTCAATTTTATTGGAGCGATTGTAGCGTGGGCGTTTCAGGGATTTTCTATAGAGGTGCTTGTGATGTTTGGTGCTTCAATACTTCTTATAACATCGGGGTTATGGTTAAAGAAACTATCGTATCTACTTTCAGATATCAGTGCAGCAATATAACAGGAGGGAAACTATGACAAACGAAGAAAAGCTCAAAGGACTTGAAGGAATGCTTCCTACGGTCAAAGCTGGAGCAGAGGAAGCCATTGCCAGAGCAGAAGCAGCTGAGGCAAAGCTGTCAAAGGCTGAGAAGGAATATGAGTTCTCTCAGAGGTGGCTAAAGACAATAGAAGAAAGCAACAAAAGAGAACAGGAACGCAAAGCAGAAGAGTATGCAAAGGCAGTTGAAGCTGCTGAGTGGCGGAGACAGCAGAACGAAGCTGCAAGAGCAGAGGAACGCAAGTGGAACAATATGACTCCGCAAGAGTTGGAAGCCGAGCGTGAAAAATGCCGGAAAGGTCTGGCGGAACTTGCAGCACAGCGTGAACAGGCTCTGCTTGAAAAGCTTGGAAGCCCCGAAGCTGTAGCAGCACACAAGAAAAAGCAGCTTGAAGAAATAGAAGTCCTGAAAGCTGAAAGAGAAGAGCGCCTTAAAAGAGAAAAGGCAGAGCATGAAGCTTATCTGCGCAGGATAGGGGTTATTAAATGATATATATAATCAAACATATCACTGTCAGAACCAAAAAAGAGGTAAATAAAATTTATCACTATCTCTTTGGCAATGACTTCTATGATATCTCAGATGAAGAATATGACGGAGAGGAAATAATTTCTTCGAGAGATGAACTGGTAAAGATATATGATGACCATTTCGAGCTTAACGTCAATGATGGTATCAAGGGAAAAAGAGTGTTTGACATAAGCAAATATCGTGTAGAATTATGTTGCAAACGCAACTTAATAATCCTTGATATGTGCGATGAAGTGCTTGATCCGGAAAGCTATTCGGAATACTGCAAGCAGGATGGCGATGAAATAAGGATATATTATAACCGAACCGGAAGGCTTGTAGATGCTTATAGATACGAAATATCCGATATCAGAGAGGTTGCTGATAGGATTGACAACGCTTTACGAGATAATATACTCGAAAGCAATTTTGAAAGGAGAAAACATGAAAAAGATTGAAATAGCAAAAATCAATGGCAAATATGCTGAACTGCGAGTAAAGTTTCTTGAAGAACACGCACCTGATATGCTTGAGGCTATGGTTGATGATAACAGCATCTATGAACATCTTGATTTAGTCCAGAGCTTGGTAAGCGGATATGTTGACCGCTGTGTTGATATGGCAAAGCATACTGTTGAATATGTTAATGCAGAAAATGAGTGTGATCTTACCGAAATGAACAACATAATCTGCACTGCTCAGACTACTGCTGAAACCGATGCAGGAAAAGAGTGGATATATGCTCTTCCTGATTCACCTGATGAACCTGATGAAGTAGAAGAGGATAAGGACTTTGATGATATGAGCTATGATGAAGCTGTACTGGATATATACAACGATATCAGCAAAGCTAAATCAGCAATTTCAGATCTGGAAGAAGAAAGTGAGGAAGAGTAATATGAAGGTAATAACGATAGCAAACCAGAAGGGCGGCGTGGGTAAGACAACAACAGCAACAGCCCTTGCTTCGATTCTCAACGAAAATGGCTACAACACACTTCTTATCGACTGCGATACGCAGTGTAACAGCACAGATACATACGGAGCTAAGTCTGAGGGCGTTGCAACTATCTATGACGTTCTGCTTGAAGATGAAAGCATTGAAGATGCCGTACAGCATACTGAGAACGGAGATGTTTTGGCAGGGGATTATCTTCTCAGGCAAGCCGATGAAAAACTGAAAGACAACGTAAACGGATTATATCGTCTCACTGATGTCCTCGACAACGTGGAGAATTACGACTATGTTATTCTTGACACTGCTCCCGTTCTGAACTCTGTTCTTTTCAACTGCCTTATATGCTCAGATGAAGTCATCATCCCTGTTCTTACGGACAGATACTCCATAAATGGTTTGTCGCTTCTTAATGACACAATTAAGGCTGTGAGAAAGAGGCAGAACCCAAAGCTTAGTGTGGCAGGACTTCTTCTCACAATGTACAACGGTCAAACAAGGCTTTCAAGGGAAACAAAAGCAGCTCTTGAAGATATCGCTGTTGCGATGAATACAAAGGTATTTCATACAACTATCAGAAGAAGCACCAAGTGTCAGGAAGCTCAGGCACAGAAGAAGATGCTTATAAGATATGCTCCAAGATCCACAACAGCAGAGGACTACAGAGCGTTTGTTGATGAACTTATGGGAGGAAATAATAATGGCTAAGAATGTATCAAGCAGCTTCGGAGTAGCTGAGGGCTTCGATTTTGGCAATGAAAATAACATTGAGGAACTGAATATAGATCGCCTTATGCCCTACAGAAATCACAGATTCACTCTTTATGAGGGAGACAGGCTTGAAGATATGGTTCAGAGCATAAAGAAGAATGGAGTTATCACTCCAATCATAGTCAGACCTCTCGGCGGCGGAAGATATGAAATCCTTGCAGGACACAATAGGGTAAACGCTGCAAAGCTTGCCGGAAAGAACAGCGTTCCTGCCATAGTGAAAACCGGGCTTTCCGATGCAGAAGCTGAAATGTATGTTGTTGAGACAAATCTTATTCAGAGAGGATTTAACGATCTGAAGATAACGGAGCAGGCTTTTGCAATCTCAGTCAGGTATCAGGAACTGTTCGATGAAAAAAAGGTCAAGGATATCGAAAGAGAGCTGTATATCCTCGAAAACGGAAAGAAGCCTGAATCTGAACCCGAAGCCGACGAGAACGCTCCAAAAAGCAAAATGGAAGCAGCCGCCAAAGAATATGGCATATCAAAAAATACGGCAGCAAGACTTTTGCGCATCAATGAACTGACAGATAATTTCAAAAAAATGGTTGATGATGGCAGAATAAAGGTTCGCCCGGCTGTTGAGCTTTCATATATTGACGGAATATATCAGAATCGCATCTTTTCTCTTGTAGTCAAAGATAAAATTGACGTTATTGATATGAGAATGGCAAAGGCGTTCCGGGAAGTGTGCAGCAACTACGCTGACCCCTCAACAGAAACCTTTGAACAGATTCTTACCGGAGAATATTTCGACGATGATGAACCAAAGGAAAAAGATGTAAAAATTACCATTCCCAGAGCAAAGTATAAAAATTACTTTGCAAAATACACAAAGCAGGAAGCGGCAGATATACTTGATAAGGCTCTTGAAATGTATTTCAGCAGCCTTGAAGAGCAGAAGCAGTAAAAGCATAAAAACCAAAGGAGAGTAAACTATGAATTTTGTAAATGATATTCACGAACAGAAGTATGAAGCTCTGGTAAAGCGTATGGGTGCAGAAAAAGACGTGTACAGAAAGGCTCTTGCCTATTTGATTACCGCTGACAAAGCGTGCAGCAAGCACATCGAACAGATTTATGATTTTGATGACCGCTGCATTAAGTCTGATTGTCTTGCTGATGGGTGGCAGACAGACACTTCCCTCAAGACCTGCCGACTTGCCTTTAATCTTTACAATGGCGGTCTTGGTTGGTGTGATGATGAAGATAGGTGCTTGGTAACTCCTGCGGAGATTTTCAGCTGCTGCCTTGCACCTTATTACTGGGAAGCAATTAAGCTGCGTTATCCCGAATATTCAGCATCAGCTTAATAACGAAAACAATAAGTTAAAAGCCGAGAACGAATTGAATGACAAGAGCAGTAAAATAGGCTTGTGTATCGGTTCGATACACAAGCTACACCGGCGAAGTGAGGGAAAAGAATGATTGAAATTAAAATAGGGAAGCAAGGCGAAGGAATTTCCTTTTCTGGAATAGAAGCACAGTTGGCAGACTGTGCAGTGTGTATTCTTCATACATATATAGCTCACGATGATTTTCAGAACGATTTTCTCAGACATCCGAATGAGCAAAACGAGCTGCTCGAACCATATGTTAAAGCATACCTTGACGGTCAGGATCATGAACAGAGGAATATTGGGAATAACATCCCTGACTACAATAAATTACTTGTGTCATTCTCACGTTCGATACTTATGATGTATGTGAATGAGCCAGATTTCAAAAGCGAGATGGATAATATATCAAAATACAGCGGCAAATTTGAAAAAAGCTTTCCTGATGTACAGCAGGCAAGATTGATATTTGCCCAGTACGCAAAGCTATTTTGGAAGGCGAGGGAACGTAAAAGCCATGGGTAAGTTTATAGGAAGTCTTATTTTGATAATATGTTTACAGTTACTTAGGCATTATTTTCACTTGTTTTGTGAAGCCATGAAAAAAGTAGAAGAGAAAATACAAAATGAAGAAAACGCAAAGAACAGCGAGCTTTTGAAAGATGACAACAAGAAGCACCATATCATTAAATAATCTTTTCAGGAGTTGACTTTTGCGTTGTAAGATGGTATAATAAAATATAATAGATTTTTAATGAGGTGATATTATCAGATATCTGCTTATGAATAAAAATCATCCAATACTATCAATGAATATTGAAGACGGGGTTATTTTATCTATAGATGAACTTATAAACGAACAATATCTTCCTGTCGGAATCTCACGCAACAATATGAATAAAACAACTGCGGATATCATTAAATGGTGGGCAGGAAGAAGAATACCCGCAAGCAGGATCAATGCGTTTGACATAGGATTTGATAATATCAGAGACATCATAGGAAAAGATGATTTCAGTTATCTTTCCGAAAAATGTTTTGGTTTATCTCTTTCCGATCAGTATTGGATAAATCCTGTTAACTCTCCCCTCAAGTGGGACGACATCAATTTTTTTGAGAATGAGTTTTCCGAGGATATGGGTAAAATGATATTTGACGGCATTGTCTCTGAAAATCCAGATATGGTGTCACCTGATAATACCTCTGACGGAAACATCCGAAAGAAATGGAAGATAATTGATGGCAAACGCTGTTTGCTCAAAGGATATTCATTGCCTTATATGCAGGAGCCGTTTAACGAAAAGATAGCTTCTGCACTTTGCAGGAGATTAAATATCAGAAATTATACTGATTATTCATTAGCATTTGACAAAAACGGTCCTTTTTGCATATGCGAAAACTTCATCACTCCTGATACTGAATATGTCACTGCCGAGTCTGTTATGCGACTTCACAACCGTGATAATGTATCTTTATATTCCCATTATATCAAAATATGCGAGGAGCTGGAAATAAAGGATATCCGTGACAGAATTGACGAAATGCTTGTTGTTGACTATATTATAGGCAATTATGACAGACATTTCCGCAATTTTGGGCTTATCAGGAACGTGGAAACGCTTGAATTTAAAGGAACAGCACCGATATTCGATACCGGAACAAGTCTTAAGTTCAACACGGAAACATCAGCAATATTTGCAGAAAGCGAGTATTCTTTAAGATCAAAGCCGTTTAAAACCACTCATCACGAACAGATAAAGCTTGTAAATTCCCCTGAGCGATTTGAGCTTTTAAACCTTAATGGCTTTGAAGAAGAAGCAAGAAATATCCTTCTTGAAGGCAATGTTATTTCTCCGCTTCGTGCAGATCATCTTACTGCATTTATCAAGCAGAGAATAAATTTGCTCAACCTTTATTTTTCGAAACGAAAAGAAAAGGATTTTTTTCCTTTTGATAAAGTAACTACGATCGCAGACAAGATATCTAACGCAATTAACAACGGTGAACTTGATAATGCAGAACAGTCAAAAGGTCAGGAACGATAATTCATTCCCCAGTGGGGAATGAATCTTATTAAAGGAAAACGAGGTATATAATGACTGGACATAAACTTGAGAACGCAAATGATGAGTTGATAATGGAACTCGCTGTCTCTGAAATGCTTGAAATGTTTGGAAGAAAACTCGAAGAGGAATATAAGAATATGAATGATATTCCTGACAACCCGGAAGCAGAAAAGAGATTTTATAATGCCATTGATGAAAAAATAAGCACATCTGAAAGCATGATGAAATATGCGTTTGAAGAAAGATCACAAAAGCTTTAATGTAAGAGGAGCAACTGCATAAATGTTTGAAAACAAATATAATATGAGCGTTGAAGATAATATTCTGTATGCCAAAAGAAACATTGTTGATTCAATTTATAGTGAATCACGTCTGGAAGGCATAGGTGTTACTTTCCCTGATACAAATGAGATTTATGAAGGAAGAACAGTAGCAGGAATGTCGATTGATGATACTATTAAAATCGTAAATTTAAAACACGCTTGGCAATTTATCTTCGATACTGTGAATTATCCCGTAGATTTAAGATATATAAAACAGCTTAATTTTGAGGTTGGAGATAAAACTGTTCTCAATGCAGGCATCATAAGAACCATAGACGTATCAATAGGAGGAACCATATGGAAACCTAATATTCCCGATGAACTTAACGTAAAAGAGAATATAGCAAGCATTCTGAACTCAGATGAGCCGTCAACAAAGAAAGCTATTGATCTTATGCTGTATATTATGCGGAGTCAATTATTTATGGATGGCAACAAAAGGACTGCGCAGATTTTGGCAAACAAAATAATGATTGAAAATGGCTGCGGCATAATTTCTATTCCCGTAAATCTGCATAAGGACTTTTTTATCAAGCTGATAGATTACTATGAAACAAATGACAGTGAAAACATCTCCGAATTTATTTACAACGAGTGTATTACAGGTGTGTGCATTGTTAAGGAACATAGCATAAATGAAAAGCTTAACAGCATCGAGCATTCTGCTGATAAGATTGAAGCGGAATTTAAAAGCAATAATATCGTTATCGACAAGAAACAGTCCCAAGGTTGGGAAAGATAAACAACCCAAAGCAGTAAAATTTCTTGACAAGGAAATTTAAAAATTAAGACAGGAGAGATTATAATGAACACAAAAAAAATGATCGCAATGATATCCGCAGTAGTAATATTTGGTGCGGTAGCCGCAGCTTGCGGAAGCACAGAAGAAGGAAAAACTCCGCACACAACATATTCAATGGACGATATAAACAATATGTCCGAAGATGAGCTTGCGCAGGCACTTGAGAACGCTGCAAGTGAAATAGAACAGAGTGAAAGTGCCGAACAGGAATCTTCCTCTGAAGAAGCCGAAAGTATCGACATTTGGCAGGACGTTGAGGTAACCTTCCACGGTGCAGATAGATTAGCCTCGGTTACAATAGAATACGTTGGTGATAATCAGACAATCAAGGATAATGTAAAATTTTATTTATATTCTAATCCTGAGTCTGCCGACGCATTTGACACCTATAACGGAGATAACATAGTTATAGCAGCTGAATACGATGAAGATGTTCTGAAAGAAGCAGGCATTGTTTTAAAGAAAAACAAAGATTCTCTTCCAAATAAGGTAGAGGATATAACTGATTATAAATATTATACCGTATCAGGTCTTGGTCCTCGAATTGAAATAACAGATGATACAGATACTACACCATTTGTAGCAGTGGTAGATGCAGCAACGGAAAAAATAAAGAAAAAAGCACAGGACGGAGATGATGATTTTCAGTGGGCAAAGGATAATGAGATATTTCCAACAGAGTTTTACTTGGAAAAGGGAAAAATCTGCGGTGGATATATTTCTTATGCAGACAAGGATGGCAATCTCCTTGCATGGGTAGAATTAGATGAACTTAACAGCTTGAACGAAGATGGCACATGGTGCAAAAACGAGTGGATGGCTTATAAATCAGTTGATTTTATTCACCTTTATAAATATTCACCCTCTGTAATATCATCTGATGCCGATAAAGGAAGACTTATCAAAGTAGAATTTTAATTTAATAAAGCGGTTTCATAAAAAGAACAGCCTTTGGGCTGTTCTTTTTTTTTACCCATTTTGAATTATAAAAGTTTTCAAAATATTAAGGCACATTTAATATATGAATTTTGGTGTCCTTTGTTGCACTTTGTTGTACTTTATTGTACTTTGTTGTACTTTATTGTACTTTATTGCACTTTGTTGCTCTTTTTTGAAAAATTTTGATTTTGATATAATAAAATCGACAAATAAACAGAAAGGATTTTATTAAAGGTGAAGATAAAAAAAATCAGCATTATAGCCGCTTTATGCCTGTTAACTATGACCGGATGTTCGGAAAACGTTAATACCGACACATCAAATCAACCGGAAACACTGGGCTTGTCAGATACAACAGAAGCTGCAACAGCCTCATCATGGCAGCCATCGGTAGAGGATCAGGGAATTGCCATGTGGCTGAAAAGCTACATGACAAATCCCGATTATTTCTCGGATAAAGCAAACTATCAATATTATGCAAGAGCCATTGGAAGGGATAAAGACTACTTTTTTGATCCCAATATGTGGGAAGTATTCTACAACGAGGAAATCATTAACAGGAACAGGGAAATAAGCGGATTGGATATTTACCTTGTGCGATTAAATCCGTATAAATTGCTTGAAACATATGCAGAAAACAACAACTGCACCGTTGATGAGCTATGCCAAAAAATGTCGGTAAGCAAAGAGCAGCTTTATTACAACTGGGGCTATAATCCGGCTTCGGTCAATTATTATGAAAACCATAAGAACAACACCGTAACGTATTCGGTAGAAGAACAAAAGATATTTGGCATTTACAATAACGAATCCCGGGATGCTGTTATGAGCACACACATGATTATTTACGATCACAACGAAGGAACAATGCCATATTACAGCTCATTGTATGATTCAATGTACGTGGCGAGAAGAGATTATTTGAGAGCATATACAGACGGATATTTCTACAGCGACTTTACAGATGATGAAAAAAATCCTGCATTTAAAATAAACGGCATCGGAATAAGAGCTGTCATTCCACTTTCTATTATGAATTCGTTTACTTATGCAAAAGAAGAGGATAAAAACATAACCGTAATGATAAACAGCAGTCCTTTTGCCTACGGCTGCACAGACAAAGATAGGCTTGACCTTGAAGCAATTTACAAGTACATTGACGAAAATCAGGAATGATATCTGATTGGATTTTCCAATTTGATATAAATACTTATATTTATTTTACAAGGAGGTTCTCAGAAATGGGAGAAAAAATGGAATACGCAGTCGCCTCTGCGGCTGCAAGAGCAACTATCAAGACGGTTAAGACTGTAAATTGGATCAGGGCAAGAAAGGCAGCAAGACTTATATTCTCTGTTGCTCTGGCAATGACAGTGATATGCGCTTTTACAATAGTCGCATTCGCAGAAACTAATGCCCCCTCGACATCAAATGACGGCGGAGGAGAAAAAGTAGCTGAGTCAATGATTACCGAAATCAAGAAATGGGTCGGAATCATCGCCGGCGTTGTAATTGTTTTCGGCGCAGTAAATGCTGGTCTTGGCGTTGCGAATCAGGATGAAGCAGGAAGAAACAGAGGCTTTATGACCATGGCAGGCGGCGCAATTATGGAAGCTGTTGTTCAGCTTGTATAAACCCCAAATCTAAATTAAGTGTCAAAGGGAATATCGCATATCTATTCTCTTTGACACATTTTTATCATTGTAAAATAAATATAACTATGAAGGGAATGAAATAAGTGAATATATTTTCATATATTGTTGGAGCAGGCTTTGGCGGCTACTGGATGGTTGATTTAGCCAAAGCACTGATTGATGGTATATGCAGCTGCTGTGCAACGGTGATAAAGGCATTAAATATTGATCCTGCCAGTTGTACAGATGGCACTGTCAAATCCACAATTTCAGCTGCTGCTACAACAATAGCAACGTTGCTTGTGGTAATTGAATTATGTACACAAGCGATGGGCTTCCACTTTGATGATATCAATGATGCAGTCCGCTTTGGTTTTAAAGTTGTAGTATATAAGATAATTATCGAAAACTCCTCAAAGATAGTTGATCTGGTTTATGGAATATTTGTTGATTCAGATGCGTGGACAAATATAGCAATAAGCGTTGAAGGTTTAAGTGGTGTATTTGATACCGGAGATTTAACAGAAAGCAAGTTTGATTTGATTGGAGTAGCAGGAGAAATATTAGGTATAAAACAATTTTTTATAGGTCTGATCCTGCTCTTGATATCCATCGTAGTATGTGGTGTACTTATAAAAATTATGGCAGCCATTGCCGGACTGCTGTTTGAACTTGCAATAAATATTGCAATCGCTCCAATTCCCATTGCTACGCTCGTAAACTCTCAGACACGAGGCATTGGAATTGGATTTATTAAAAACTTTGCAGGAAACTGTATGACATTGATGATGTACACCGTATGCTTTACAGTGTACTCAAATATAAAAGATGAAATACAAACAGCGTTTGCAAGACTTGTGCCATCTAATGGTGATTTTCTGCTAATCAGCGGATTGGTAGGTTCACTAATTTCAATAATTCTTCTTTCAGTCGCAATCAAAAATGTCAGCGCAATGATAAGCAAGTTACTGTCATAACAGGGTGGTGATAAAAAATGGGAGTAATGCGAAGAAAGTTTCCTCATGAAATAAAGGCATATAAGTCAAATATGTTTTACGGATTAACCGCTCGTCAGGTCATATGCGTGGTAAGTGCCTTGGCACTTGCAGTTCCAACCGCCCTCATCGCAAGCAAGCTTGGTGTAAGCACTGATACAATCGGATATATAATCATGCTTGAAGTTGCACCATTCGGCGCAGCAGGATGGATAAACTACAACGATATGGCACTGGAGCGATTTGCTGAACAGATAATTAAATTTTATTTTGGATCCCGGAGGAGAAAATGGCAATTTACAAATCCTGAAACAAAGATTCATGATGCTGTAATGGCAATAGAATTTGAGAGAATTTCTGAGGAACGGAAAAAAGAAATCGAAGAGATAAAGGCTAAGGAAAAAGCCGATAAAAAGGTGAAAAAAAGAAAGTAAGGGAGGAAACAAATATGAATGAAGAAGTTACAGTAACATCTGCATCCACTACTGAAGCAAGTGGGGTGGAAACAGAAATAACTTCCGATGCAGGAACAGAAATTACTGTTACTGTTAATTCAGCAAACCCAGAAGAAAGCGTAACAGGCACAGCAGAAGCCCCTGCCGGTGAAAGTATAACAAGTGAACCACTCAGTTACGAAGAATTTATGTCAATGCACGACTCCAATTATACCGAGCCGGAGCAAACTGCAAGTTTCACTGATATTACAAGAGAAATTTTCACAAGCGAAAATACTACCGAAGCTGTATCTGCCGTAGTCACACTTGAAGAGGAAGCCATAGAAACTGAGGTTACAACCACTGTAGTACAACAGCAAGCTGCACAACAGGAAAGCAAGGCTCTTGACCCTTCCTCTCTTGAACAGTATAAAAGCATTATACTTATTGTGCTGATCGCAGCTGTGTGCATTTTTATATATCCGAAACTTAAAACTAAAGGTGGCAAGGGCAGTGCAAAACAGCGAGATGCCGAAAGATTATCAAAAGAGCGCAAAGACGGCGCTGAAAAGAAGAATAAGAATAACGCTAAAAAGAAAGTCAACTCTGCAAGAAAAACAGTTGCAGCGACCCTTCCTTACAGGAAATGCCTTGCAAATGATATCTGGGAACTAAATGATAACCGTTATTCTAAGGTTTATAAAATTGATGATATAAATTATAACCTTGGCGATGAAAATCAGCAGGATAACATACTGTACAGCTATCGTATGTTTCTTAACTCACTTGATGATACAGAGGAATGCCAAATATCCGTTATGAACGAACCTATTGACATTGAAAAGTACGAGAGAGCAGTGCTTGTGGAACGGCAATCAGATGAGTTTGATGAACTGCGGCAGGAATACAACGAACGTGTTCTGATTCCTGCACTCTCAAAAGGAAATAATGCAATACGGAAAAACATTTACATTACAATGACAATTAAAGCCCCCGATGAAGAAGTTGCAGACAGACGATTTAAAACTATTGACCTCAAACTAAAAAATGGCTTTGACAAAATAGGCAGCACAAGACTGGAACCTCTTACAAATCAGGAAAGGCTTGAAGTTGTAAAGACCTTTTTCATTGACAAAGAATATAAGCTCCCTATATTCACAGAAGAAGAGCTGAAGAAGGGTATTGAAAAAACATATATCTGCCCGGACTACTTTGATTTTACAAAGCCTGACTACTTCATGTTTGGCGATTATTACTGCAAGACGGTGTTTATAAAAGAATATCCACATGAAGCAGGGGATACGATCATTAAGGATCTGATTGCAACAAACATCAATATGGCAGTAACAACCACAGCCTTTGCATATGATTCGGCAAAAGCAAGGCAGATAGTGCAGCGAAAAATCGGTGATGTTACCGCCGATATGGGGCAGCGTGAGCAGAAAGCTGTTAAAGCAGGCTATTTCAGCACGACCATGCCGCAGCGAATAAAGAATATGCTTGAAGATTTCAAGATGCTCTTTGATATGATTTCTGTAGAGGACCAGAAGCTCTTCCTTGCCAATACTATAATAATGGTAAAGGCAAAAACATATGACGAGCTGAAATCCAATATGGAAATTATAGCTTCCTCTCTTAAATCCAATGGCTGCTCTTATTCCGAAATGAAGTATCAACAAGAGGAAGGACTTTGGGATGCGCTTCCCATCGGAACTCAAAGGAGGTTCCAGTGGAACAGAACGTTACCCTCCGAAAGTCTTGAAGTTCTTACGCCTTTTAACGTAAAGGAGATACAGCAGGACGATGCAGTATATTACGGCTGCAACAGACTTTCAAACAACATTATTTGCTTTAACCGAATGAGAACAATGCCGGGATTTGTAAATCCTGCGGGATTTATTCTTGGCGTGTCCGGATCGGGTAAATCGTTCTATGTTAAACGTGAGATGATGGACGTCTTTCTCAGATATGCTAATGCAGAAATAATCGTAATTGACCCTGAGCGTGAATACGTGTCAATGGCTCAGATGTTCAAGGGACAGAGTATAAAGATTTCCACCGGATCAAAAAACTACATCAATCCCTTTGATTTTGATAACAGGCTTCTTGAAGAAGAGGATTATGATGTAATCAAAGAAAAATCTCAGCTTATAACGTCGTTCATTGCGTGTATGTATAATAACAGACCGCTGACTCCGCAGGAACAATCATTTATTGACAGGTGTGTAAGACTTACGTACATCAATTCACATTACCTCGAAACACTTGACCCCAACGATATCCCTGTTCTTGGCGATATGTATGAAATAATGAAAGCTGAAACAGAAAATGTTGATCCAAACATGAAAAGAGATATGCTGGCTACGCTTGAAATGTATGTCGGCGATGGATCTGCCAACTACTTTAACCACAGATCAAGTGTCAATATCTACAACAGATTTGTTTCCTTTGACATTAAGGAACTTACAGGTGTACTCAAGACACAGGCTATGCTGCTTGTGCTTGATAACATCTGGAATAGGCTTTCAGCCAATAGAGACAGAGGAATACCTACTTGGATTTATGTAGATGAAATCCATGTCCTTTTTGAAAATACATACTGCCGTAACTTCATTCAGCAGTTATACAAACGTGCCAGAAAATATGGCGGTGTAATAACAGGTATCACACAGAATATCATTGATATTCTCAGAGACGACAGCTGTGTAACGATGCTGGCAAACTGTGAGTTCATCGTTATGCTCAAACAGTCACCTTCGGATATCATTAAACTCAAAGAAGTTCTCCATTACAGTGATTCTGAGCTTGCATTTGTCGAAAATGTAGCAGCAGGCGAAGGACTGCTTTCTATCTCAGGCAACAAGCTTCCGTTCTATGATAAATTCCCGAAAGATACAAAATTGTACGCAAATATGTCAACGGCGTTCAACGAGACAAAGGAAATTATGGAGAAAAGCACTGTGACAATGTAAGTAATCAGCCTCATTCTCCTGTAGAGGAATGAGGCGGAAAGGATCAGTAATATGAAAGTATATGTAAGAGGAATAGAAAAAACATCAACGTTATACCTTTACGGAACAGGAGACGATGAAGTCACCGAAAAATTCATCTTAAAGCTCGGAACCAGCCCAAACGAATGTGAGATTGTAACAGATGAGCTTAAAGAGGAAATCGGCAGCGATGTTGACTGGAATGATGTAAAATTCATCATGTCAGAATATGTTTTCAACAAGTACGCTACAATGTTTGAGCGAATACAGGACATTTATGATAAAGTCAATGATACAGCAATAAAGCATAACAAGACCACCGATGAGATTTATGACTATCTGATAGAAAAGGGTATAATAACCGAAAAAGAGTGCAGAGCATTCATATGTTAAATAGGGGAGGACTAAAAAGTGGAAAAAAACACAGAATGGATAAATCATCTACCTGATGCTTTGAAAAGTCCATTTAAAACAATGTATGACCTTATTTTCAAGCAGGACGATAAAATAAAAGAACTGGAAAAACGTCTGAAAGATGCGGAGAGCAAGCTTGATGAAACCCAAAAGAAGCTTGCCAAGACTGCGGAAGTTGCTGAAAAAGCAGTTGTCAGAGCTGAAAAAGCCGAAAATAAGATTGAGAAGCTTGAGCATAAAACCGACGTTGCCAATAAGTTTATTGCAGCAATGACAGAAAGTCAGGACTTTGATAAGACAATGGAACAGGTTGAATCCATGACAAAACAGACTATTGGCTGTGAAAAGGCAACGTTCTACAGACTTGATGAGGGTTCAAATAAGTTTTATAATTCTGACGGAAATTATAGAGACTGGACATCTTATCAGGATGCCGGAGAGCTTCGCAGTACGCTTATCAGTGGTGAAACAACAGTCATGGAAAATAAAGCTCTTATTCCGGTTCTTTCAGAAAGCGATAAACCTATTGGTGTAATAGTGGCAGAAAATTCAGAAGGATTTGAAAATGCACCTTTCGAGGAGCTTGGCAAGGGAAGTCAGTTTGCAAATAATGTTGCGCTTGCCATCGAAAAGGATATAGCCCACCAAAAGGCTATAACCGATCCCCTGACGGGTCTGAAAAATCGTAACGGTAATGATGAGTTTGTTAAATCCACGGTTGTAAAGAAACTCAACAACAAAGAACCTGTGTCAATAATAATGACTGATATCGACCATTTTAAACAGTTCAATGACACATTCGGTCACGATGCAGGCGATGAGGTAATAAAGGCTGTAGCAACCGTTCTTGAAAACGAGACAAGGAAGGGTACAGACTGTGCATTCAGATTCGGCGGTGAAGAACTTGTTGTAATCTGCGGTGGCGATGGCGTGCAGGCAATGGATGTTGCGGAGCGTATCCGTAAGGAAGTTGAAGCTACTGTACATCATTTTGAAAAAAATGGTGCTGTATCAGAAGAACATTGTACGGTATCAGTAGGCGTTTCTCAGATGAATCCTGATATCCCCATACATATTGAAAATGTAATGGAACAGTATAAAAAGGACTTTAAGCGTGCTGATGATGCTATTTATGTGGCAAAAGCAAGCGGCAGAAATCAGGTTGTAGCTGCAAATCCTACACACAAAATAGAATACCTCGCACACAAGGCAGCTAAGCTCATCGAAGCAAGTGGCGATAAAAATTTTGAAAATGCAAAACAGCTTATGTTAAATGCAATCAAAACAAGAGATATGGGAACCGTAATAAATACTGTTCGAGGTGCAGCGGTTAATAATTCCTCTATGTTCAACGCTTCTGAGGAATTACTCGGTGAAATAGAGCAGTTCGTGAATCCTGAACCTCATATGATACTTAAACTGACCGATAATGACATGACTAAATACTTCCACACTACTCAGATGGATGCAAAGGGCATAATGGATAAGGTGGCAATGGGTGCAACCATCCTTGACTTTATGACAATGAAGAGCATGACAGAAGTAACCAAAGCAGAGTATGATATCATAGACAAGCTTGACAGCAAAATGAAACTTGATGTAAACAGGGATGAAAATCTCTTTAAGTTTGAAGCAGGTCGCAAGGTTATTGATATTCATATCAGAGACTCGGAAATGTCGCTTTCCGAAGCAAGAAAGCTTACAAGAAACTGCCCTGATAATAAGGCACTTCTGAATGACTTCATCCGTGTGAAGTTAAAGTTGCGAGGTATAAATGATAATATCTTTACAAATACCGTAAACGCAATAAAGGATATAAAAAACCAGATTATAAAAGGACCAATAATCTCAAAGCTTGATAAAATACCTGCATGGGCAGATAAGATGAAAGCTGCGCTTGATACCGCCGACAAAATGATGAGCAAGGATGAACAGGCACACAGCACAGAACTAAAGAACGATAGCCACGAAACAAAGTAAATCCGATACCCCATTCCCCAGTGGGGAATGGGGTAAAAAGAAAGGGCGAGCTTGGATGGATAAAAAGAAGATTTTAGGCATTATTGTTTTGCTGATTGCAGTTATAGCATTTATGGCTATTCCCAATAAAAATCAGACTACTCCCGAAGAAGTAAATTCAACAACTGCATCTGTGACACAAATCGAGGAATCATCTTCTGAAACAGAAGATGAAAATACCACTGAGAAAGAAGAAAAAGAAGAATTCTTGGGAGGAATACGCATCGGGACAAGCAATCTGATAGTGTTAGCTGTTCTGGGTGCAATAATAGGGATCAATAAAATAAAAGAAATCAAAGCTTCAAAGTCACAGGAAAAAGACTGATTATCATTTCTTTTTAGAAGTGAGGAGGAAACTATATGGCAGATACTCAGAACAAAGCCCAAAAGCAGGCAAAAAAGTTCCGGGCTAAAGCTCTTGTTCTTTCTGAAAGAAAGCCTGTTAAATATAAGATAATTAAAATTCAGAACTCTGAAAACATTCGTAAAAAACACATAGATACCGCAAGCACGGCAGTACAATCTCAGGTTCAGACCGAAAAAGAACCTGAAAAAGCACAAGAAGCTTCCAATGTAAATAACAATAAAAAAAGGAAATCAAACTTAACAAAGACTACAACATCCACCAATAATTCGGATGATAAAAATAAAGATACCGTAAAAAATTCTACTTCAAAGCAAAATTACTTTTCGCAAAATAAAGGTAAAAGTGCCTCAAACGAAATCCATACTGCTTTTTCTAACTCATCAAAAATTGAACGTCAAAAATTAAAAGCAGCAGAGATCAATAACAAGCTTAAATCGGACATTGAAAAAGTACGTACCGAAACGAAAGCCCTTGAAAAAAGCATCAAAATCCATGAAATTAACAAAGCAAAAGAAAAGTATAAGGTAAATCATTTAAATAAAGCTAATGCAGATACCGAAAGATTTAAGAGAGCGTTTGACAATACTATAAAAAAGGAAACATCTCAAAATCCTGAACCCAATAAGCACAAGGCAGAAGCCTCACTGCATTATAAAAAAAAGATATGCTATAACTCACAAGGGGAGAAAATAGAGCAAAAGCATAAGAAAGCCGATCAAAAATCAAATGGAAGCAACAATGTTTTAAAAAGGATCACAACAGCTGCATCGGTTGTTTCCAACCCCAAACAAGCTCCCAAAACTCTTGTGGAGGAGCAGATTCGTAAAACTAAACTTGGAAACGCATTACTTGATGCCAAAGATGATGTGAACACCCTCGAAGAAGCAGCAAAGTCTGATTCACTTGCAGATGCCACATCAAATATGGCAACCTCATTGCCAGAACACCAATTTAAAAGAGCGGTACGCAGCACTGTAAACAAAACTATAACGAGCAAAGGCACGACAAAACGTCTTGCTGATAATAAAAAAGCGATTGAACGCAAATACGGACATGAAGCTGCAAAGGCTCAACGTGCAGAGCGAAATGCACGCCGTGCCAAAGAAAGTGCAATACATAGAGCCAAAATAAGATTCTATAAAGAAGAAAAAGGACTTATAAAGTCTGCAAGTGCAGTAAAGAATGCTAAAGTTGCTTTAAAAAAAATCGCAGCCGAAGCAGGAAAGGCAGCTTTTATTGCAGCCAAAGAAGCAATAGCCGCTTTAATAGCAGCTGCCGGTCCTGTACTCATAGTTATCATTATTATAATTTTAGCCGTGGCTGTGCTATTTGCATGGCTACAGCCACAAACAAAGGATTTATATAACGAAGCAACTAATCAATATGAACCTGTCGCAATGGAGACAGATCAAGAAATCCTCAAAGGATATATCAAGTATATCCAACAATATTTTGATAAAAAGCAGCTGGAAATATTGAAGGTTGTCGATTTTCAATTTGGAGGCTTCGAGCCTGACGAATATGACTACGAAAACTCAAAAGTAACAACCTCTCATCTATATCAAGATGAAGTATATGTAATATCATCAAAGAAAGTAACTGTAGGTATTGGCGGATCATCTGATCCGGTTGAGGTAACAACGCAGATTTATACGCAGGTGTATTATAAGACTTATCCCGATGGTATATACAAAACCGTTCCGGAAGAAGCGGAGATAACAAATATTATCCTGGATGCAACCATCCCACTCGAAGAGCTGATAAACAAATGGTCATTAGGTTATGATGGGGTAGCAACGCAGCGTACAGAATACTTTCAAACTCATTACACTCTTGATGTTCCTACATTATATAGCGGTATGGATATATCAAATCTTGTGATAACCGAGTATGATGGAGCAAGAATGATAAAAAAAGCCTCAGCATTAGAATGGATAAATGAATATGCTGAACTTTACGCAAGAGCATATAAAAACATGAACAACGGAAATGGTGCTATGGCAAATACAACAACTAAATTTTCTGATTTTTCCGTTGTGTCAAAAGGGCGTACCCCGGATCATCCTGCTGAGGATCCAACAACACTCAGCAGGATGGATAATCATATTTGGGGGCTTAACCAGATATCTGAAAAATATATAAAGCTTTCAGACTACTGTGATATGGAATCTATTATCGCCATGGCGGCAATAAAAAAATGGGGTGATATAAACGCAGATGGATTTGACTCGTCAACCTACGACTTCACTATAAACGAAGATGATCTTGATGCTGTTTTGCAGCAAATCTATTCGTTCGATTACAGCTACCGGTATGGCAAGTGTCCGGACATGGACTGTCATCGGGAAACAACCCCGGGAGGATTTGCATATAGTTGCAACAAAACGCACCAAATCCTGACAGGAAAAGTTAACAACTGGGAATATATCTATGATAACGATCATGGAGACATCTCGTTTGTTAAGAACAAGCTTGGCATTACCGGAGAGAATGAGGAGATTTACAATGTTTATAAGGAATACATATCAGAAGTTTTAGGAACAAGCACAAAACTTGATGATTATGAAACAAGCGTAGTTGCACAGCGACGACTGGAAGCACTGTACGAAGCAGAAAATGGTCCTCGTCCACCAATGCCCCAAAATATACATCATACCATTTATAAAGACTACTATGTTAATGAAGATGGGACTACAGACTCAAAGCAGCACTATTTCATTCGTTTAACTTGGGACAGGGTTGACGGAGCTGATTCATATATTGTATATGAATACAACGTTTTAAATGATAAGTATATCAGATGCGCTGGTACAACAACCAACAATGAAATATCTATAGATGTTGGAACATTGATGACCTATACGACGTATCTGGAAGATGGCGTTCTAAAATCAAAATACGAAAGCAGGGCTGTAACTAAAAATTACCTTGTTCTTGCGACAAATGAAAACGGAAACAGTAAATATTCGTCAGCCGATGTCTATACTGTGACAGTCGTTCCTGATGATTTAACACCATAATGTTTAAAGGAGAAATGATAAAATGAGCAAACTTATTATAGCCGAAAAACCATCTGTTGCGAAAAATATTGCCCACACAATAGGAGCATATAACAGAATATCATCTGATAATGGAGCAACCTTTGCATATTATAATGACGAGTACTATGTAGCAAATGCCGTTGGTCATCTATACGGATTAGGAAATCCAACAGACTATGGCTACAGCAAAGACTTTGCTGCAAGCTACGAAAACGGTGAATTGCCGATGTTTCCCGACTTCAAAACATTTCCCACAGACGAAAGCAACAGTGAAATAAGAAAATTTCTGAATGATCTTATAAACAAAGACGATATTACTGAAATCATTTGCGCAACCGACGCCGCAAGAGAAGGCGAGCTTATATTCCGGGAAATTTATACTTCAAGTGGCAGCACCAAGCCTTGCCTTCGCTTTTGGACAAGCTCCCTTACAGATGATGCCATAAATGATGCGCTTGCAAATATGAAACCTTTGTCAGCGTATGAAAATCTGTATCAGACGGCAAAGGTAAGAAACGAGCTTGATTGGATACTTGGAATGAATCTAAGCAGGCTGTACACAGCTCTCAATGACAACAGACACAGAGTTGGAAGAGTAATAACACCTCTGCTTGGAATTATTGTTGACAGAGATAATGACATAATGAGCTTCAAATCCACAACATCTTATAGATTGCTTGTGAATGGCTTTGCATTAAGTGAGACAATATACGATACAGAAGATGAAGCTTATGCCATCGAAGTTAAAGATGGAGACACCGAAGTAAGGGTGCTGAAAGCGCAGAAAGACGATAAATTTCAAAATGCTCCGAAGCTTTTCAGCTTGACACGTTTACAGCAAGAGGCAAACAACCTTTATGGATTGACAGCACAGGAAGTACTTGACACGGCTCAGAAGTTGTATGAAAAGAAATATACTACATATCCGAGAACTGACTGTGAAGTAATATCAACAGATATGGTTGAACAACTCAAAAAGACAGTTGATATGCTTGAAACAATTCCCGAATATACCGAACACGCAAAGGAAGTCAAGGAATCAGGGATCATTCTTGATAAACGAGTTGTAAATAATGATGAGCTTACCGATCATCACGCAATAATTCCTACATTACTGCCAAGTGTAAACCTTTCTTCTCTTTCAGAAAATGAAAAAAAAATATATGATCTTGTTGCTAATCGTACTCTTATGGCTGTTGGCGAACGATATATATATACAGAAATCAAATATGATTTCATCCTTGATGATGTTATATATCATGCAAACGTGAAGAATCCTATTCAGATGGGATGGAAAAAATGGGAAAAGGGCAACAAGAACGAGGAATGCCCTATTGATGAAATATACAATGAAGGCGATGAATTTCCCCTTCATACCATTGTAATAAAAGAGTGCAAAACTCAGCCGCCAAAACACTTTACAGATGCTACTCTTCTGTCTGTTATGGAGAACATTGATAACAGAATGGAAAGAGCCGAGCTTAAAGAGGCTGTTAAGGGCAAGGGTATCGGAACATCTGCGACAAGAGCTGATGCTATTGAAAAATTGATTACATCGGGATATGCAGAACGAAAGGGAAAGCAGATAATATCTACCGAATTTGGACGTGCCTTTGCAAGCTCTTTGCCTGCGCAGGTGCTTTCGGTAGAACGCACTGCTGAATGGGAGCAAAAATTTGACGAAATAGAAAAGACAGGAGCAAGTGCAGAAGGCTTATATAATGAGACCAAGCAATTTGTAACAGCTCTTGTACAGTACGAAGGAGCAATTACAGACAGAGTAAAGGTAAAAAATCCAAATGCTTCTTCCGGAAAAGGTTTTGGTGTCAAATGCCCCAGATGCGGCATGGAAATTGTAGAGAAAAAAGATTTTTATGGCTGCTCAAGCTACAAAGATGCTACAAACAAAGGCTGTGGATTTACCCTTTTCAAGAAACATCGACAGGGTTGGTTCGATGGTGAGATAACACCAAGCAAAGCAAAGGATCTTCTTGCAGGAAAAAGCATAAAACTTAAAACTACAAATCAGAAAGGTGAAAAATACGAAGCAAACTGGGAGCTTAAAGATGATGGAAAATACGTAAACATTGTCAGATCAGCTAAATCTGTAGAAGCTATTGGAAAATGCCCCAGATGCGGCAAGGATATTGTAGAAGGCAAAATGGCATTTAGCTGTACGAGCTATAAAACCAAAGATGAACCCGGATGTGGGTTTGCAATTTGGAAGGAAGATAAAAGAATAGGCACCGTAACGGCTAAAATGGCAAAAGAATTGCTTTCAAAAGGAGAAACTACAGTAAAAAGGAAAACCATTAACGGAGAAATACGGCAGACTGTCGTATTGGTCGAAAAAGAAGTAAACGGAAAGAAATACGTAAATCTTGATATTAAAAAATAATGAAAGGAATGATTTAAATGTCAGTAATGGGCGATTCCACTTCAAGCGAACTTATAAATATGCTTTCATTGATGTTAAAATTGCTTATGAGTATCGAACAGCATCACAGTGAAAGGGTAATTAGAGGCAAGTCAATTACGCATAATATTGGCAAGGCAGGTCTTAGTGCTGCAACATTTGTTGGACGAAAAGCCTCAGATGAAATAAAGAAAAGAATTATGGGCGGAGAAATAGACCTGAAAAAGTTTAATAAGCTTCAAAAGAAAATGGATTTTTCAAATGTAAAAGTTTCAACCGCCAAGTTGCCTGAAATAATGGACAGTGCCAAAAAAGCAGGTGTTCCTGTTCTGTTTTCGTGCGAAAATGGTAATAATATCAGCGTAATAGCCGTTCCTACGGAACATCAAGTTACTATACAGAAAATAATGGAGATGATGATAAGTAAAGAGGTCAGCCGTGATAAAAATTATGAGATAAACATAAACTCTGACTTTAAAAGCGGTAATGATTTGATATTCCATAATATATTGGATAGCTACGACATACCCACTGTAACATTTCAAAAAAGCGATGGGACGGAAGTAATTGCTGTCCCATCGGAGTTTCAGTCTCAATATCTTGATGCGTGTGCAGAAGCGAAAGAAACTGTAAGAAATATAGAAAAGATTGAAATTGCAGATTTCACCAATGACGGTTTCGTCTGGGACGATCCTGCCACTACCGCAATAGAAGTTACTCCTATTCAAGCAAAATTTCTTGCTGAATATAATGCCAAGGTAAGCATTGCAGAGGTTGACGGTAAACTATATGCCTATGGAAAGGATATTGAGCAGGATGTTGCAGATGTAATAAAAGATGATTATGCTGCCGAAAAGAAAACAGACGAATGGCAGATAGGTATTATTGACAATACCGTAACTTTCAATAAAGAAAAACTTCTGGGACTTGATGAAGGAGCTACACAGCTGATAAAGCTGCCCGGAGAACAAGATCATTATATCAGATTTGATAAGTCTGAGCTTGGAGAAAAAGATCACGGAAAGACCATTACAAGCAAGCTTGACTATGAAAAAGAATATGAAATATGTGACTCCGAAGGAAATACCATCGAAAACCGCCTTGGAAAAGACCTTGCATCATCTTTTAGCACCAGAAGTCCATTTGAAAAGCTGTTGAATGAAACAACAGATAAGTCAGAGTATGATAAATTCATCGACAGAATAGAACTGCTTAATGTCAAAACAAATAAAATAGTCTCTATTCCTATTGATGATTATACCAATATCCAAAAGTCTTTGATCGCAAAGATGGGCATGGATGATAGAACAGCAGAAAAAATGGCATATAAAATTTCTCAGAAAATGTCTCCCGAATACAATACAAAGTTCGGCTTTGAACAGGTATTTAAAAAGGACTATTCTGTAGGAAAAGTCACTCAAAATGCAGTCAAAGCAGCTGCGCTATCGCAAAAGCTCAAAGACTTCAAATGCAAGAATTCCGATAAGGTTCAGGGAGATGTGTTTATTATATATGATAAACGCACTCAGGAATATGTATTTGTTGAACGAAACAAATGGTATCAGGCTGATAATATGCTAAAAGAAATGGGATATAACTCTATTGAAAGATCCGCTGTTGTATCGGCTCTCAAGCAGAAATATGATATCAATGGAGAAATAGAAAATTCGATTAACTATGGTCAGACCATTACTGCAAGCTCCCCTTCTCTTGAAAACGTAAGGTTTTCCGATCTGGGCAACGGCGTGACATCTATTTTTAATGTGGAAAACGATAAAATAAGGTACGTAACAATAGATAAAGATGTATCAGCATTGGAATTTGAGCAGTTATGCAAGGAGAAGCTCGGAATAACAAATGATTCTGCTTTGGCAGAAATGGCAGAAAAATTCAAAGATAAGATAAAAGCACCCGAAATGGTCGCTGATAAGGTAGATGGCATCAAGTATAGCATTACACAACTCACAAGCAAATACATACAGATATCGGATGGTAACAAGTCAGCAGTTATTAACAAAAACGTGCTTAATACAGAAAAAATAGCGCAGCAGCTCAACATAAGCGAAAAAAGTGCCGAGAAGATATCAACCAGAATAAAAGCAGCATTTAAAGCAAACGACGGAATGAAAAAAGGCATTATGCCTTTAAATCAGCTTAAAGCAACTGCTGAAAAAGTTTATAACAAAAGCAAAGAAACTACTGTTGATGAAAAGGGACAGGTCAAGTCGCAGAAATTACAAACCACTGAAAGGAGCTTATAATGGCAGCAAAGAAAAAGGACAATTCTAAGCCTGTTCAAAAGCTGACAGGAAAGGAATTGCTTCAAAAATATTGGCATCTGCTTGTAATATTTGTAATTCTCACAATATTAGGAATGTGGGCAGGATATGCTGTTGAAATTGCAGGCGGTATAAAAAAAGTGGTTAAAAGCCCAGAAAACTTTATAGCGCAATATTTTACATTATCAACTTTGGGATCCGCCTTTGTGCAGATGTTATCCATGAGCGGTGGTGCATTCGATGGTTTCAAGTTCGGCGCTATAGCCGGGCTGATGGCATTCTTTGGATTTGCTAAAACAGGAAAACGGTTTCACCGTAAAGGTGTAGAACACGGCTCGGCAAGATGGGGTAGTCAAGCTGAAAAAGATATTATTGCAGATACAAACGATTTTTACAACAATGTTATCTGCGCTTCGGACATTATGCTTGTGCTTGACAGAAAAAAAAGAGACGCACAAGATATAATGTTGTCATAATGCTGCAAAATTACAAAGAAATCGAGACAA
>ERZ773148.603-NODE-603-length-31160-cov-4.212956_pt1 | contig 31160 bp, 22 predicted proteins | sample MGYA00580846_ERZ773148 | MGnify/ENA primary metagenome ERZ773148 (study PRJEB29015, sample SAMEA2737879) | human gut metagenome | biome: human gut; feature: human-associated habitat; material: faeces | place: China | collected 2012 ... | reverse complement strand
CGGGATAACCTACCAACGGAGAAGCATCCGAATGAGCATGAATGTCAATGAACCCCGGCGAGACGATCAGGCCGGAGATGTCGATCGTCTCCCGCCCCTCTCCTGCATTCGGAGCAATTTCTGCGATCAATCCATCCCGGATACAAAGATCTGCGCGGTAGGGCTCTTTCCGACTGCCATCCACGATCCATCCGTTTTTTAATACATAGTCATACATAAAACTGAGTTCTCCTTATAAAGGCATACATACCGCTTTTCTTCATTCACTTTAATGAGTCATAAACGGCGCGGCTCACCTTCCCGATCAGCTCAATCGCCTGAAGGTCGCTCTTCAGATTGCCGGTAAACATGGCGATCACATAGCGGCGGCCGCCCGGTAAAGTAAAGATGCCAACATCGTGCTGTATTCCGACAAGCTCACCGGTCTTGTTCGCAACGAGAACAGACCCCTCCTGAATGTTGCGCTTGACCTCCTCCGGTGCATAGTTCGGAATGGTCGGAAGCAGAGCGGGCAGTTTGTTCCGGCACTGCTGATGCTCCATAATGTTCATAATGGTGCAGGAGACCACGCAGATGACGAATTTCTCCTCGGCGATCTGCGTCAGCAGCCGGCCGGCTTCCCCTGCACACATATAATTATTGTAGCCTTTTTTGATTGCCTCGAAATCAAGCATCTTCCGCATCAAGCGGGTATGAGGCATCTCCATTTCCGCGCAAAACTCATTCACCCGCTCGATACCGATGATATCCATGATCTCGTTGGTTGCAATATTATCGCTCAGGACGATCATCAACGTAGCAAGCTCTTCGACCGTCGGCATATACTCTTCGCTCAGCTCGCAAAGGATGCCGGTGCCCCCAACGCGATTGACTGGAGCGATCCTGCGCTTCCCTTTCCAGTCCACTCGACCCTCCTGGACATCGCGGAGAAGCAACGCCAGCATAGGGATCTTGATCACGCTGGCTGACGGCAAAACCAGATTGGGGTTGATCTCCAGTGTTTCATCGGATTCAACATCCCGAATGTAGAGACCAACATCACCGTCCAACTCAGAGAGCAGCTGATAGATCGCGCTGTGACAGATTTTTTTCATGGAAGCATCTCCTTTTATTAAATTACAATTTCATTTAGTACTTTATGTGATTATATACATTTCATTTTTGCACTGTCAAGTATGGAGAAAAAAATCGACAAAACGCCAAAAAATGAAAAAAGAATTTGTCAACAAAATATATTGAAAAAATAATTTCATTTGATATAATGATTAAAACATGACACGATTATTTCACTCGGGAGGGATTATACCATGTCAGAAGGCTCGCTTGCGAAGAAAGTACGCACTGCATATGCACAGGATGCTGCTTTTGCCCGCTCGCACCGAATGGTGACCTGGATGATGGCTTTCTGGGCGTTTACAGTCATTGTTGACCGTGGAATCGGTATGCTGACAAATGCTTATGAGCAGACATCAGCCGTATTCCCTCTTGCAGGGGCGGCAATTCTTTTGCTGATTGCGTTTCTTGGAACGCAGGGACACTTAACGCTTGCGCTGCTGTTCCTCGAATTGAACATGGCAGTCTTTCTGATCCAATTTGCGGCCTCCTGCTTTTTCTATAAGGAAACGGCGGTGCTTTGGAGAGTTATTTTTTATGGAATCGCCGCTGCCGGCCTTATTGTTATCTCGCTTATGCTTTTTCTGAATCGGGATATAGAAGCCTACCGCGAAAAGCTGAATACCCTAAACGGAAAAGCGGACAAAAAGCCTTTGTTCTACCGCACCAACAGCCGACTGATCAAAAACACGAAAAAATAATTTCAAACAGTCAAAAGGGTGTTTCATTCTGGGTTGTTTTCCTGTATAATGTATTCATTGCTTTTCAATGAACGCAAGACCAATGAAAAGAAAGAGGGAACCAACCATGCAGAAAACCGGAAAAAACCTAATTGACCAAATTCGCGAAAGCTATCCTACGCTGTCTAAGGGGCATCAGAAGCTCGCGGACTATATCATTAACAACCCCAAGGAGGGAGCGTTTCTCTCCATTAACGCTCTTAGTCGGGAAACCGGCATCAGCGCCGCGACAATCACCCGCTTTGTCCGTGTGATGGGATGCAGCGGCTATCAGGAATTTCAACGCGAGGTCTACGATGCGCGCCTTCAGCAAACTCCGTTCAGCAAGCTGAAGTCCGAGCTTCAGCGCGTAGATTCCTCTGACGGCGATGGAGAGGATCCGATTCTTCTTGCTCTCCGTTCAGATGCCCAGATGATAGAGAGCCTGTACACGCAGCAAAACCGCGTTGCTTTGGATCGTTCGACAACGCTTTTACGGAAGGCGCGCCGTATTTATATTCTTGGCAACGGTTCGTCTTATGCGGTGGCGTATCTGCTTGGGTTTATGCTGCGGCGTATGTACGGCAATGTCCAACTGCTTGAGGCTTCAACCGGTGCATTATCCTCTACGCTGTGCGATGTCAGCGCAGAAGACTGCCTTATCGCGGTCGCCTACTCCCGTTATACAAGGCTTACCTGTGATACAGTTTCCTATTGCAGAAAAAAGGGCTGTGCGGTAATCGCTCTGACCGATTCCCTGACCTCACAGGTCGCTTTGGAGTCGACCGAAATGCTGATCGCGCCGCGTGATGAATACTTCAGCCCGGTCTGTGCCATGGCGATGTGCAGCTGCCTGATCGTCGAGCTGTCGAACATCAACCATCCGCTGCTCAGACAGCTGTCCGAGGTGGCGCCCGGCACGTTCCAGCACACCATGCAGGTGGCAAACCTTGCCGCCGAAGCTGCCAACAAGATTGGCGCCAAGAGCCAGCTCGTGCGTACGGGGGCACTCTACCATGACATCGGGAAGATGGGCAACCCGGTCTTCTTCACCGAGAACCAGAACGGCGTGAACCCACACAAGAACCTCACCTACGAACAGAGCGCGCAGGTGGTCATCAACCACGTGACCTACGGCATGAAGCTCGCTGAGAAGCACAACCTGCCCAAGGTGATACGCGACTTCATCACCACCCACCACGGTGCCGGAAAGACGAAGTACTTCTACATCTCCTATATGAACGAGCATCCCGGCGAACCCATCGACGAGAGCATCTTCACCTACCCGGGACCGAACCCGTGGACGCGGGAACAGGCCATCCTGATGATGGCAGACTCCGTCGAGGCGGCGTCACACAGCCTGAAGGAGTACACCGAGGAGAGCATCAACGGACTGGTCGATAAAATCATCGACTCCCAGATGGCGGACGGCTTCTTCCGCGAATGCCCCATCACCTTCAAGGACATTGCCACCATCAAGGCGCTCTTCAAGGAGAAGCTGAAGGCGGTCTACCACACCCGCATCAGCTACCCCGAGCTCAAGAAATAGGAACGGACGGGGACCGCCTCGCCGACAAACTACCGGCAGCGGTCCCTCCGTCATGCCGTCCGCCTGCCTCCCCCTTCACAAAAACGCTCTCTTTTGCCCATGCTTTACGTCGATGTCATCCTGCCTTTGCCCCTGGCAAACCGCTACACCTATTCCCTTCCCGAAGCACTTGAAGGACAAGTCGCCGAGGGCAGCCGCGTCATTGTGCCCTTCGGACGCAAGAAGTTCTACACGGCACTCGTCGCACGCATCCACAGCGACCCGCCCACCGGCTATGAGATAAAGGACGTCGTGGAGGTGCTCGACCCCCACCCCATCCTCCTGCCGGGACAGTTCCGTCTGTGGGAGTGGATTGCCTCTTACTATCTCTGCACCCCCGGCGACGTCTACAAGGCGGCACTTCCGTCGGGCATGAAGCTGGAGAGCGAGACCATCGTGACCCTCAACACCGACTACGAGGCGGACATCCCCCTCTCCGTCCGCGAACAACAGGTGCTCGACCAGCTGACGGCAGACCCCGAACAGTGCATCACCCAGCTGGAGAAACACGCCGAACCGGGGCGCAACCTCCTTCCGGTGGTCAACAGCCTGCTTGCCAAAGGTGCCATACACATCAAGGAGGAGCTGAAACGCAGCTACAAGCCCAAGACCGAGGCGCGGGTGAAGCTCGGCAAAGGATTTGACACGGAAGAGCGCATCCGTCCGCTGTTCGACGAACTGGCACGCGCCCCCAAGCAGCTCGCCCTGCTGATGAAGTACCTGGAGCTGTCGGGCTTCTTCAACAACGCCTCTACCCTCCGCGAGGTCAGCAAGAAGGAGCTGCTGGCACGCGCCGACGCCACCCCTGCCGCCTTTACCGGACTGGCGGAGAAGGGCATCTTCGAAACGTACCAGCATGAAGTGGGGCGGCTGGACAAGGCGCACACCGCCACCATCGACATCAATCCGCTCAACGAGGCACAGCAGGCAGCCTTCGACGCCATCACCGCCTGCTTCCGTGAAAAGAACGTCTGCCTGCTCCACGGCGTCACGTCGAGCGGCAAGACGGAAATCTACATCCACCTCATCCGCCGCACCATCGAGGCGGGGCGTCAGGTGCTCTACCTCCTGCCCGAAATCGCCCTCACCACCCAGATTACCGAACGCCTGCGCCGCGTCTTCGGCAACCGCATCGGCATCTATCACTCCAAGTTTCCCGATGCCGAACGGGTGGAAATCTGGCAGAAGCAGCTGAAGCCCGAAGGACACTACGACATCATCCTCGGCGTCCGCTCGTCGGTCTTCCTCCCGTTCCACAACCTGGGGCTGGTCATCGTCGACGAGGAACATGAGACCACCTACAAGCAGCAGGACCCGGCACCGCGCTACCACGCCCGCGACACCGCCATTGTCCTTGCCGGGATGCACGGTGCGAAGGTGCTCCTGGGAACTGCCACGCCAAGCATCGACACCTATCACAACGCCCTCGCCGGGAAATACGGACTGGTGCAACTGGGCGAACGCTACAAGGACATGCAGCTGCCCGACATCCGCATCGTCGACATCAAGGAGCTGGCACGGAAGAAGATGATGAACGGGCCGTTCTCTCCCGACCTGCTCGCCGAGGTGCGCCGCGCCCTGGAGCAGCACGAGCAGGTCATCCTCTTCCAGAACCGTCGCGGCTTTGCACCGATGGTGGAGTGCCGCGTCTGCGGCTGGGTGCCCAAGTGCAAGAACTGCGACGTCAGCCTGACGTACCACAAGGGACTCAACCAGATGACCTGCCACTACTGCGGCGCCACGTATGACGTCCCGCACCTCTGTCCTGCCTGCGGCAGCGTCGAGCTGGTCAACCGGGGCTTCGGCACGGAGAAAATCGAAGACCACATCCGCGCCGTCTTCCCCGACGCCAAGGTGGCGCGCATGGACCTCGACACGACCCGCAGCCGCTCGGCATACGAGCGCATCATCTCCGACTTCCAGTCGGGGCGCACCCACATCCTCATCGGCACGCAGATGGTCAGCAAGGGACTGGACTTCGACCACGTCAGTGTCGTGGGCATCCTCAACGCCGACACCATGCTCAACTATCCCGACTTCCGTGCCCACGAACGTGCCTTCCAGCTCATGGCGCAGGTGGCAGGGCGTGCCGGCCGGCGGGACAAGCGCGGACTGGTCATTCTCCAGACGAAGTCACCCGAGCTGCCCGTCATCCGCCAGGTCGTCGCCAACGACTACCGCGCCATGTACGACGAGCAGACCGGCGAGCGCACCGTCTTCCACTACCCGCCCTTCTGCCGCCTCATCTACGTCTACCTCAAGCACCGCAAGGAGGAGGTGGCTGCCCAGGCGGCAAACATCCTGGCGGCATGGCTCCGCACCGCCTTTGGCGAACGGGTGCTCGGCCCCGACAAGCCGCCCGTGGGACGGGTTCAGCTGCTCTTCATCAAAAAGATTGTCATCAAGCTTGACCTCGGCATGTCCGGCAGCAAGGTACGCGACTACCTGCTCACCGCCCAGCAACGTCTGCTCGCCGACGAGCGTTTCCGTTCGCTGACGGTCTATTACGACGTCGACCCCATGTAGGCGCGCGTGCCCATTTTCCATCCCTTCAGCTGAGCCTTGCCGTAACCATCTTGCCCGACTGCCGGGTGATGACGCAGGAACAGACAAGTGCCTGACAAACCGGGCACTTGCCTTCAGCGTGCCACCTGCCTGCCTTCAGCGAGCGACAAGCCTGCCCTTAATGGACCAAAGTATTATACTTAGGGGGTCTAAGTATTATACTTAGGCTGGCAAAGTATTATACTTTGGTCCCTGTATCCCGTGCTTGTACGTTCAACCGGACGCAACATTCACGACCTGAACCTTTGTGGAAAAGACGGAAGTTGATTATTTTCGCCGTCAGAACCAATCCATCACATCCATGAAACCGATTCTATTACCATTGGCTGCGGCAGCGCTCCTGCTGTCCGTGTCTTCCTGTGTGACAAAAGAGAAATACATGCTTGCCGAGAACGGACGGCTGGAGGCCTTGGCACGTGCCGACCGGCTGGGCAGTGAGTTGAACCTTGCCCGGACGGACATCAGCCGTCTGTCGGACCAGGTGACGCGCCTGGTGCAGGACACCACCCGACTGGGGAACAGCCTCCGTGCCTACCAGCAGATGCTTGCCGGCAACGTTGATTCGCAAGAGAAGCTCACCGCCATGCTCAACAAGAAGATGGAGCAGCTCGCCGAACGCGAGAATACCATCAACGAGCTGCAAAGCATGATTAACGCCCAACAGGAGAAAGTGCAGGCGCTGCTGAACAGCGTGAAGGATGCCCTGCTGGGCTTCAACAGCGACGAGCTGACCGTCCGCGAAGAGAACGGCAAGGTGTACGTGGCGATGAGCGACAAGCTGCTCTTCGAGTCGGGCAGTGCCCGGGTGGACAAGCGCGGCAAGGAGGCACTCGCCAAGCTCGCCGACGTGCTCAACCAGCAGACGAACATCGACGTCTACATCGAGGGACACACCGACAGCAAGCCCATCCACACCACACAGTTCAAGGACAACTGGGACCTGAGTGTCATCCGTGCCACATCCGTCGTCCGCATCCTGACCGAAGAGTATGAGGTCAATCCCCTGCAGATTCTGCCCTGCGGACGGGGCGAGCACATGCCCGTCGCCGACAACGAGACCGCCGAAGGACGTGCACGCAACCGCCGCACCGAAATCATCATGGCACCGAAGCTCGACGAGCTTTACAAACTGCTTAACACCACCGACGAATGATAAACAAACTCAAACAGCGGCTGAACCAACTCTACTTCAAGGACACTTCGTTCGTCGACCTGATGACGAAGCGCATCTATAACATCCTGTTGGTAGCCAACCCCTACGACGCGTTCATGCTCGAAGACGACGGACGCATCGACGAGAAGGTGTTCAACGAGTACATGAACCTGAGCCTCCGCTACCCGCCGCGCTTCACACAGGTGTCGACCATGGAGGAGGCGTGGCAGCGGCTCGACAAGATGGGCTACGACCTGGTCATCTGCATGCCGGGCAGCGACAACAGCGACGCGTTCGACATTGCCCACAGCATCAAGAAGCGTTACCCGTACATCCCGCTCGTCGTGCTCACCCCGTTCTCGCACGGCATCACCGCCCGCATGGAACACGAGGACCTGAGCATCTTCGAGTATGTCTTCTGCTGGCTGGGCAACACCGACCTGCTGCTCTCCATCATCAAGCTCATCGAGGACAAGATGAACCTGGCGCACGACGTCAAGGAGGTCGGAGTACAGATGATTCTCGTGGTGGAGGACTCCATCCGCTTCTACTCGTCCGTGCTGCCCAACCTCTACCGCTTCGTGCTGGAGCAGAGCAAGGAGTTCGCCACCGAGGCACTCAACGGTCATCAGCGGACGCTGCGCATGCGCGGACGTCCGAAAATCGTGCTGGCACGCACCTACGAGGAGGCAATGAGCCTCTACGAGCAATACCAGGACAACATCCTCGGGGTCATCTCCGACGCCTCGTTCCCCCGCAAGGGAAAGAAAGACCCTCAGGCAGGCGCCCGTCTGCTGGGCGAGATACGTGCCCGCGACCCGTACATGCCGCTTATCATGGAGTCGTCGGAGACGGCGAACCGTGACGTAGCCCACCTCCGCGGGGCAAGCTTCGTCGACAAGAACTCCAAGAAGATGGGGGTCGACCTGCGCGATGCCGTCTCACAGAACTTCGGCTTCGGCGACTTCATCTTCCGGGACCCCGCGACGATGAAGGAAATAGCCCGCGTGCACAACCTGAAGGAGTTGCAGAACATCATCTTCACCATCCCTCGCGAATCGCTCTACTACCACATCACACGCAACCACATCTCGCGCTGGCTCTACTCACGCGCCATGTTCCCCGTGGCGGAGTTCCTGAAGAGCATCACCTGCGACTCCTACGAGGACATCGACGCCCACCGGCAAATCATATTCGACGCCATCGTCAAGTACCGCCGGATGAAGAACCGGGGCATCGTGGCGGAGTTCATCAAGGAACGCTTCGACAGCTACTCCAACTTCGCCCGCATCGGAGAAGGCTCGCTGGGCGGCAAGGGACGCGGACTGGCATTCATCGACAATCTCGTGAAGCGTCACGTGGAGTTCGAGTCGTTCGAGAATGCCACGGTGACCATCCCTAAGACCGTGGTCCTCTGCACCGACCTCTTCGACGAGTTCATGGACACGAACAACCTGTACCAGCTTGCGCTGAGCGACGTGCCCGACGAGGTCATCCTGCGCCACTTCCTGCGTGCCAAGCTGCCCGACCGGCTCATCGACGACTTCTTCGCGTTCTTCGAGGCGGTGAAGGCGCCCATTGCCATACGCTCGTCGAGCCTGCTCGAGGACTCGCACTACCAGCCGTTTGCAGGCATCTACTCCACCTACATGATACCCTACCTGGACGACAAGTACGAGATGCTGCGCATGCTGAGTGACGCCATCAAGGGTGTGTACGCGTCAGTCTACTACAAGGACAGCAAGGCGTACATGCAGGCGACGAGCAACGTCATCGACCAGGAGAAGATGGCAGTCATCCTCCAGGAGGTGGTGGGCACACAGCACGGCGACCGCTACTACCCGACGCTCTCGGGCGTGGCGCGTTCGCTCAACTATTACCCCATCGGAGAGGAAAAGGCGGAAGAGGGAGTGGTCAGCCTCGCACTGGGACTGGGCAAGTACATCGTCGACGGCGGTCTGACCCTGCGCGTCTGTCCCTACCATCCCAACAAGGTGCTTCAGACGAGCGAGCTGGAACTTGCCCTGCGCGAGACACAGACGCAGTTCTACGCCCTCGACACGAAGAACATCGGCGAGAACTTCTCGGTCGACGACGGGTTCAACATCCTCAAGCTGCCCGTCAAGGAGGCGGAAGCGGACGGTGCGCTCACCTACATCGCGTCGACTTACGACCCGTATGACATGGTCATCCGCGACGGCATCTATCCGGGCGGACGCAAGGTCATCACCTTCGCCAACGTGTTGCAGCACGACGTGTTCCCGCTGGCAGACATCCTGCGTCTGACACAACAGTACGGTCAGGGCGAGATGCGCCGTCCGGTGGAAATCGAGTTCGCCGCCAACCTGAACGACGACCGCACGGGCACATTCTACCTGTTGCAGATACGCCCCATCGTCGACTGCAAGAAGATGCTGGAGGAGGACCTCTCCACCATCCCCGACGAGGACGTCATCATCCGCTCGAACAACTCGCTGGGGCACGGCATCATGGACGAGATGCAGGACCTGGTCTACGTGAAGACCGACGGCTATTCGGCATCCAACAACCAGCTCATCGCCTACGACATCGAGAAGCTGAACGCGGAGTTCCTGCGCGAAGGGAAGAACTACATCCTCGTGGGCCCCGGCCGTTGGGGAAGCAGCGACACGTGGCTGGGCATCCCCGTGAAGTGGCCGCACATCTCGGCAGCGCGCGTCATTGTCGAGGCAGGTCTGACGAACTACCGCGTCGACCCCAGTCAGGGGACGCACTTCTTCCAGAACCTGACGTCCTTCGGCGTGGGCTACTTCACCGTCAATGCCTACCGCAACGACGGCATCTACGACCAGGCATACCTCGACTCACTGCCCGCAGTGCACGAGACGAAGTTCCTCCGCCACATCCACTTCGACCGTCCGCTGGTGGTCAAGATGGACGGCAAGAAGAACATCGGGGTCGTCATGAAGTGACCCGGAGCATCCGCCCTCCAGGACAGGTCTCTACATAAAGACACGGAAGCACAGCCTTTCCAATCAGCCTATGCTTCCGTGTCTTTCTATTCTTCACTGACGGGAAGACGGACACCCCGAAAGGAGGAGAGGACGGGACGAGGAGAAATCAATCTTCCTCCAATCCCAATCACATTAGACTTGGGTTCAAACGATAGTTCGTACTCCGTCCGCCGTCTTCAGCAGATATCAAGATACCTTTCGCAATGAGGTCCGTGATGTCTCTGAGAGCAGTAGCCTGTGAAGCCTTGGTTATTTTCGCCCACTTGGAAGTGGTAAGCTTCCCCTCAAACCCTTCCCAAAGGAGGTTGACCATCTTCACCTGCCGTTCATTCATGAGGATATCCTTATGTAGTTGCCAGAACTGTGCCTTGCAGACAACCTTCCGTATAGTCATTTCCGCATGAAGGAGCGCCTTTCGGATGGTCTGCAGAAACCACATGAGCCATCCCGTTATCTCAGTCGAACCCTGGGTAGTGCGCTCCAAAGCTTCATAGTAGGATTTCCGTTCGCGGAGAATCTCAGCCGACATGCTGTAAAACCTGAGCGGAAAACCATCAGCTCTCGCCAACAGCATATCTGTAATCGTCCGTGTCAGACGTCCGTTCCCGTCATCAAACGGATGAATCGCCACAAACCACAAGTGGGCTACGGCAGCTTTCAGGATCGGGTCCATGGCATCGCCGTCCCTGTTCACCCAATCCAAGAACTCATCCATCATGCCGGGCACGGCATCTGAAGGCGGTGCCTCATAATGCACCCTCTCCTTTCCCATTGCTCCGGATACAACTTGCATCGGTTCACTTCCGGTCCGATAGACTCCGACCGTAATGGGATACATGCCGCTCCGTCCCATCGGGAAGATGGCTGCATGCCAATTGAATAAACGCTCGTGACTCAGGGGCTGACAGCTGTTTCTGACGGCATCCAGCATGACTTGCACAATGCCTTCCGTATAATGGTCCGGACGAGGCAGTCCGACCGTCTCAACCCCTAAATGCTCCGCGATGGACGAACGCACTCTGTCGGAATTCAGTATGACACCTTCTATCTCACTGGAACGCACGATGTCCTCCGTCATGACATCCAGTGAAGCCTTGCTTTGGACATCAAAGCTCAGACTGCCCATCATCCCCTGTATTTTTCCTTCGAGGTTACGGACGTCTGCAAGGAGACTAATCAGCGCAGAGTCATTCCACGTAAATGCAGGCCATGTCGGATATTGCCAAATATAAATAGGTCTCATAAGCGTATCATTACCGTGCAAAGGTAAGGCTCTGACGTGAATAAGCAAGCTATTCGCGTCAAAATATGACGAGAATAGGACCATTAATCTCGTCACTGGCTCCTCCGGGCAACCGAACCGGACTGGTAATCGATACGTGACGATGAAAAAAAAACGCGACCATGCACGCAAATTCCCAGCTCTGCATGACGCATTGTTCGCTCAAATCCCTATATTTGCGAAGAGATTAATATTTACCAATTCCTAACCATTAATCACATTATCACCATGGACTACAATCCTCTAGATTCTAAACCCGAGTGTCCGAAAACATGGATGGTCGAATCCGTCCTTGCCACCATCTTCTGTTGTCTTCCCTTTGGTATCGTCGGCATCATCAATGCCTCCAAGGTAAGCTCACTCTATGCCTCCGGTCGTTACGACGAGGCTCAACAAGCCAGCAAGGACGCCGGCAAATGGACCAAGATTGCAGCAGGAGTCGGCATCGTAGGCGGCATCCTTTATCTGCTCTTTCTCCTGATTTTCGGCTTCAGCGGCATGGCAGACCAACTCTGACCGGTCTGAAACAGGCTGTGCCTGCATCGGTTCACATACAGAGGCACAAACCTACAGGACGGATACTTCCGGGCAACTACCGGGGACTCCGCTCTGTATGTTTGTGCCTCTGCTGTTGTTTATGCTAGCGCACCTTTCCTTCCCGGATTGCCTCCAGCAGTCCGGCACAGGCGTCCTCCAGGATGTCGAGCACGTTCTCGAAACCGGATGCTCCGCCATAGTACGGGTCAGGCACGTAGTCCACCACCTTATGGACACAGTAGTCGGCCATGCGGCGTATCTTGGTTTCTTCCTCCACGCCGGGAGCACGCTCGCGCAAGTCATCCACGTTGCGGTCGTCCATCCCGATAATCAGGTCGAAGTCATAGAAATCGTCCGTCGTCACCGGACGCGAACGGTGTGTCAGCGTGTAACCGCGCCGTGCGGCATGCGCCCGCATCCTCGGGTCGGGCAGTTCGCCCTGGTGATAACTCAGGATGCCTGCCGAGTCGACAGCAATCTCCTTTTCCATTCCTGCACGGCGCACTAAGGTGCGCATAATCTCTTCTGCCGACGACGAGCGGCAGATGTTCCCTAAACAAACGAATAACAGTTTCATGCCGCAAAGATAAATAAGCAATGGACAACTGGCAATGCCCGGTAGGTCTCATTGTCCAATTGCCCATTGCTTATTGTTCATTGTCAATTATCAATTGTCAATTGTCCATTGTCAATTGATAGAGTATCCCGCTTCCTCCACCGCCTTGCGCAGTGTCTCCAGCGGAAGTTCCTCTCCGGCAAACTCTACCGTGGCAACGGGAGGGTCGAGTGTGACGGTAGCCGTCACGCCGGGGATACTGTTCAGTGCTTTCTCTACATGCATGCGGCAGTGGTTGCACATCATGCCGCCAATGGTGTATTGCTTCTTCATAACTTCTGGTTGTTTTATAGGTTCAACATCATTTGTTTCCATCAATTTTTTTCCCTTCAGCCGCAGACTGTTCGTCACGACACTGACACTGCTCATCGCCATCGCCGCTCCGGCAATCATCGGGTTCAGCAGAAAGCCTGTGAAAGGATAGAGCACGCCGGCAGCCACGGGCACCCCGACGAGGTTGTAGATGAATGCCCAGAACAGGTTCTGACGGATGGTGCGCACGGTCTGTGCCGACAGGCGGATGGCTGCGGGCAACTTGAGCAGGTCCGACGAGATGATGGTCATCTTCGCCACGTCCATCGCGATGTCACTGCCCTGCCCCATGGCAATGCCCAGGTCTGCCTGTGCCAACGCCGCACTGTCGTTGATGCCGTCGCCCACCATTGCCACCCGGTGACCTTCCGTCTGCAACTGCTTCACGAACGCTGCCTTCCGGTCAGGGAGCACCCCGGCACGGTAATGGCTGATGCCCGCCTGACGTGCCACGGCGGCTGCCGTACTCTCGTTATCCCCGGTGAGCATGTATACGGTCACGCCCATCTTCTCCAGCTCCTGCACTGCTTTCGGCGACGAATCCTTCAGCCGGTCAGCCACGGCAAGCACAGCCCACACACGCTCCTCGTCGGCAAACCAGACCACGGTCTTCGCCTCGGCTGCGTATGCCTCGGCACGCTGCAACAGCTCTGCGGGGATGTCTACCTGGTGCTCATCGAGCAGGCGGCGGTTGCCTGCCAGGTAGAGCCTGCCGTCGACACGTCCCTTCACGCCTCGTCCCGTCAGGCTCTCGAAGCCTTCCACCGGACGGACCATCTCATCGACCGACGCCGCCACTGCCTCAGCCAGCGGATGTTCGGACAATGCCTCCAGGCTGCGCAGGGCAGCACGCACCCGTTCATAGCCCGGCTGTGCACTGACGTCGGTCACCACCGGACGCCCTTCGGTGAGCGTTCCCGTCTTGTCAAGCACCACGGCATCCACCCGTCGTGCCACCTCCAGACTCTCGGCGTCCTTGATGAGGATGCCATGTTCAGCCCCCTTGCCGATGCCCACCATGATTGCTGTCGGCGTGGCAAGCCCCAGCGCACAGGGGCAGGCGATGATGAGCACCGTGACGGCTGCCAGCAGTCCGTGTGTGAATCCGTCGGCAGGAGCCAGTCCCCACCAAAGCAGGAACGCCAGCAGGGCGAGGCTCATGATGGTGGGCACGAAGATGGCGGCAATGCGGTCGACCAGCTTCTGCACGGGAGCCTTGCTGCCCTGTGCGTCCTGCACGAGCCGGATGATGTGCGACAGCATCGTGTCGGCTCCCACCTTCTCGGCTGTGAAACGGAAGCTGCCACGCTGGTTGACCGTCCCGGCATACACCCTCGCCCCGGCTTCCTTGCGCACCGCCATTGGCTCTCCGCTGAGCATGCTCTCGTCCACGTAAGAGCTGCCTTCAGTCACTGTCCCGTCGACGGCAATCCGTTCGCCGGGCTTCACCAGCAGCACATGCCCGGGCAGCACGTCAGCAATGGGGCACTCACGCAGACTTCCGTCCGTCATCACCCGGGTGACCTGACGGGGTTGCAGCCCCATGAGCTTGCGGATGGCGGTCGAGGTGCTGCCCTTCGCCCGTTCCTCCAGCAGACGCCCCAGCAAGATGAAGGCGATGATGACGCTCGACGCCTCGAAGTAGACATGAGGCTCCAGTCCGCGTGACAGCCAGAACGAGGGGAAGAGCATGTTGAAAAGGCTGAACACGTAAGCGATACCCGTGCTCACTGCCACCAGCGTATCCATGTTTGCCGTGCGGTGACGGAACTGCCTCCAGGCATTGACGTAGAAGTCACGTCCCAACCAGCCGACGACCGGGGTGGCAAACGCCCACATGAGGACGTTGGCATGAGGCATGTCCATGAAGAACATCCCGATGACGGCGACGGGGAGCGACAGCACGACCGCCCACGTGGTGCGGAACTTCAGCCGGCGGTACTTCGCCTCGTGGGCATCCTCCACCAGCCGGTCACGGTCTGCACCCTTGTCGACCAGCAGGTCGTATCCCTCCTCCACCACCGCCTGCTTCAATTCCTGGGGCGAACACAGGTCCGCGTCATACTCCACCGTAGCCGTGGCTGCGGCATAGTTCACCCCGACGTCTTTCACTCCATGCTGCCGACGCAGGGTCTTGTCGACCCGTGCCGCACAGGCAGCGCAACTCATCCCCAGCACGGGGAACGTATCTTTCTGCATACTCATAGCTCGATTCTCCTGTTTTAGGTTTACGGAGGCAAAGGTACAGGGTTTTCCCGTCGTCCGCGTTACAGAATTATGGATGGGAGTTATAAGATTTCCGTTGCAAACCGCTAACTTTGGAGCGGCAGATGAGGCCAACGACTGAAGCAACGACCTGAACATGAAAGCAAACCACAAACCATACCTGTCCTTCCACCTGCGGACGGTCCTCCTCGGCGGTATCGTCGTCCTGCTGGCAGGCATCCTCTATTTCGCCTACAATCCTGCCACTTCCGCCTTCTTTCCCCGCTGTCCGTTTCTGATGGCTACCGGACTGAAATGTCCGGGTTGCGGCTCCCAACGGGCATTGCACAGCCTGCTTCATCTGGACTTCGTGCAGGCTTTCCACTACAATGCCTTCCTGGTGCTTTCCCTTCCCCTGCTCCTCCTGTTGCTCTTTGCGGAAGTCATCCGCACCCGTTACCCTGCCTTCTATGCTGCCGTCCAGCGTCCGGCATACCTCCTGACCTATCTGGCACTGGTCATCGGTTGGACCATCGTCCGCAATCTCTTCGGCTTCTGATGCACGGACGGGAAGTTAAGAAATGATTTTTGCAAGAAATTTGCCGAAGTGCAGGAAAAAGACAGGCAACTTACCATGTTCCAATTCATCTTGAACTCACGTTATATTATCTTATTGCATCTTGGTATGGGCAGAATTACCCTTTTTCCATGCTATAGCTGATTCTGTTAGTCTATATCTTTGCTTTGGATGATTGGGCTGTTCAGGATACATTGGCTCAATTGCACCATCTTCCAACGTTGGAAGAAAATAGTTTTTCCGGAATGATGTACGATGTCTGAAGCCCATATTTGACATTATTTCATTCATAGTCATATAGTCTTCACTCATTGAAAGAATCATTTCTTGAACTTGAGGGGTACTTGGTCGGTAGTTGAGCGGTACTTGGTCTCTTTAGTTGCTTGCTTATCCTCCTTGTCTGTCTTTATTGTGCCGTATGTGAAATCGGGTCGCTTGAACGTGATAGTTACAAAACCACCATTGGAAGACCATGTAGGAGCTTCCACTCCTTGTGCCTGACAAGCATCCATGATACGCTTTGCACCGCTCCCCCAGTTTTCCAGATAAGTCATCCGATAAAGAGCTTCCGCCACTTTCAGGTTATGCGGATACGACTCATGAGAAATCCCCTCCACTAACAAAATGACAAAACGTCAAACGAATCGCCTGAGAAGAGCCTTCCTTGGAACAAAATACGAGTTGGTGACCGGGAAGGGGCTTCTCAGGCGATTCGCAAAATACATGATGATACCCTTCTGACCATTCTTATATCCTTCTGCCTTGATTCGAAGAAAAAGCAGTTCTTTCATCCACTAAAATGAAAGAGAAGTCTGCAATTTCATAATTTGAGAAATGAACACTGCACACGCAAACTAGAGGTGAAAGAAGGTAAAATTCGGTATATTGTTGTTATCTGTCGAGAAAATCAAATGTTCGACTCGTGAAACAATATTGTTTGGCGAGTCAAACAATATTGTTTGAGATGGCAAACACAAGTGTTTGATGCGTGAAACAATATTGTTTGAAGGTATAAACATGCAACTTTCAGCGTTAAATGGAATATTTATGCGTCCAAAAGCGCATATCTATTCCTAAAAAAACCTACTTTACCTGTTTTTCCAAAAATACGCGTTAGCCGAAAAAGACAGAAATGTCGATTCTGTCAAGCAAATCCCGTCTTTTGCTTTCTTTTCGTTTTGTGGAATCTTTACATCAGGGGAGAGGCTGTTCTGTCATCTCTCCTATTGCTTTTTCCAAAAAGAAAAATAACTTCCAGTTATCTTTACCAAACACGGAAGAAAACTCGTATATTTGAAAATATCCCTGTGAAGAATACGGAAATTTATGCAATTCCAATCCTGTTTCCTTCACGATTCATTCTCAATTCCTAAAGACTTTATCCGGCGCGATACAGTGTAATCTATTTTTATTTATATTTGCGGACAAGATAACCATTCACAATTCATCATCATGAAAATCTTATCACAAATCACCCTGTTGCTTTGCCTTCTTTTCGCTGTAGGGTGCAGCGATGACGATCCCCAATACTCTATTCGTCCGTATCACCTCGATGAGGATGTCCGTCTGCAAGCCGTTCAAAAGGAACTGGTGACCATCAACGATGAAGCTTCCTTCAAGGCGCTGTTTGAGTCCAATGCTCCGGAATCCGGCATTGACTTCAGCAATTCTTCCCTTGTATTCGTGTGGGGAGAGACCTCGGGTGAACTGGTTGATGTGTTCAAGGAAGTGCTTCCGCGTGCCGAAAACTACCTCCTGAATGTATCCGTCACGACCAGCAGCCATGTTTCTGCAACACGCACCTGGTTCGTCGGCTACATCGTCCCGAAATTCAAGGCTGCCAACTTCACACTGCAGCTGTCTGAACACAGCCTCTGAGAATGTGACGGACGGCTGACAAGGAAACAGGTTCCGCCAACTTGTTCCGATACATAATAAAAGAAGAAGGAAGTACCTGAGCCCCTGTGGCATCCGGTTCTTCCTTCTTCTTTTTTTGCACATCTGCTTCCGTCGACTGACGGCAAGTGAATCGTCATCAGACTGCATCCAACGGCTTGCGCAGGTTCTTCTTCTCCTGTTTGAAGCGGCTGGGAGTCATTCCCGTGACACTCTTGAACTGTGCACTCAGGTGGGCAGTGCTCGAATAGTTCAGCAGGTCGGCAATCTGGCTGAGCGACAGTTCGTCATAGACCAGCAGCTCCTTCACGCGCTCGATTTTCTGGGCGATGAAATATTTCTCGATGGTCGTCCCTGTCACCTCCGAAAAGAGCTTGCTCAAGGCACTGTAATCATGGTGCAGATGCTCCGTCAGGTAGTCTGACAGGTTGGTGCGGAGTGCACTGTTCTTGTGATGCACCAGGTCAATGACCAGATGGCGCACCTGCTCGATGAGCTGCATCCGTCGGTCGTCGAGCAACTCGAAGCCCAGCGCCTCCAGCTCCCGACGTAACTGTTCCACCGATGCCTCGTCGGGCACCTCGCCAACCACCGCCTTCCCCAGTTCCACATGGAGCACGGTGAAGTGCAACCGTCCCAACAGCTGTTCCACAGCCATGATGCAACGGTTGCACACCATATTCTTTATGTAAAAGGTTGTTCCCTGCATACGCTTTCTGTCCGGAGAGGTTGTGCCTCTGCCGCCTTTCCTATTTCAAGTGTTTCTTTATCCAGTCCAGGTGTCCGCGCTCAGTGGCGTCGGAGGTCCAATGCTCGTTGATGGGTGTGACGAGTGCCTCCTTGGGAGCCGTGATGACGTTGTAGACCGCATAGCTGGTAGTCGGCGGACAGGTGTTGTCGTTGTATCCCCACGTCATGTAGGTCGGCACGGTCAGCAGACGGGCAAAGTTCACCACGTCGTAGTAAGCCATGGTCTTCTCCTTCTCCGGCGTGTCCATGCCTGTGAATTTGGTCTTGAAGTGCGGATATCCTCCGGTGCGTCCGGCACGGTAGCCCGCCATGTCGCTCAGTGCCGGATGGTTTGCCACACAGGCAGTCACCTTCTTGTTCAGGGCAGCCGTCACGATGGCAAGTGCGCCACCCTGACTGCCTCCCTGGAGGACAGCGTTCTTGCCGTCCCACTGTGGCAGCGACGTCAGGAAGTCGATGCAGCGCGAACAGGCCAGATAGACCCGCTTCATGTAGTAGCTGTCGCGGTCGTCCAGTCCGTTGCAGAGGTAGCTATTGTTCCTGGAGCCGAAGGCATTGCTGACTTCCTTGTAGGCATCGGCACCCAGGTCGGGACGTATGCCATGAATCTCAATCTCCAGGCGGATGCAACCCTCCTCGGCATAATAACGGTGGCGTGTCGGGTCCTTAATGGGTTTGATACCTGCCCCCGGCGGACAGAGCACCACGGGGTATTTGCCTTCCGCCTTCGGGATGAACAAGTAGCCGTAAACGTAGTTCCCCGGACGGACACACTGTAGCTTCAGGAGGTAACAGTCCACCTTGTCGTTGGCATACTCGGGTGCAGGAGTCAGCGAATGAACCATCGGACAACGCTCCGCCTCGTCCAGTGCCTGCTGCCAGAACTCACGGAAGTCGGCAGGCAGCTGGGTGTACGGCTCAATCTTCTCGGGGGAGAAACCCACCTTGACATGATGACGGTAAGTCACTCCGTCCACCTTCGCCGTGAGACGACAGTCACGGAAGCCGGGAGTCTTCATGGTGCCCATGTCGATGGTGGCATGACCATTCTTCAGCGTGACGGTCCCTGTCTTGTCAGCAGGCATAAGGTCGCCCCCCAACTCATATTCCACCACCACGCCATCGCGGGGAATGCCGTACTTGTAAAACTGCACCTCTACCTTCGCCTTTTCCCCCGTCCGGTATACCCAGTCGGCATGGTCGGGGACCGTGACCCAAAGGACATCGCTACGATAAGGATAATTCTCTGCTCTCAGCGCCGGAGCGCACCAGAACGCGATGGAGAGCAACACCGCAAACAAGATTTTCGTCATAATAGTGTGTGTTTATTTAGTTAGATTGGGTTGTATCCGTTCCCTGTACTCCGTCGGTGAGCAGTCCATGATTTTGCGGAAGGTCCGACTGAAGAACTTCGGGTCTTTGAAACCGGTCATGAACGCCACCTGCTGGATGGTGTAACTGTCCGACTCAATCAGCTGACAGGCACGCTTGATGCGTATGTCGCGGAGGAAGTCGATGGGCGACAGCCCCGCAATGGTCTTCAGCTTGTTGTAGAATGCCGCACGGCTCAGGTTCATCGAGTCGGCTATCTGTTCCACCTTCAGGTCCGTGTTGCTCATGTTCGTCTCGATGAACGCCATCAGACGTTCCATGAAGTTGCGGTCATAGGAGGTCAGATGCAGCTCCGACGGCTGGAAGTCCGCCTGCTCTCTCTTCATCAACTCCGTACGCACCAGCTCCTGCCACTGCTTCCGCTTAAGCAGGAGGTTCTGTATTTTCGCCTTCAGGTAAGAGGCGCTGAATGGTTTTGTCACATAGTCGTCGATGCCCTGCTCCAGTCCCGTGATACAGTCCTCCGGAGCAGACTTCGCCGTGAGCAGGATGATGGGTGTGTGGCAGAGCGACGGGTCCTCCTTGATGTGACGCACCATCTCCATGCCGTCCATGATAGGCATCATCACGTCGCTCACAATCAGGTCGGGCGACTGGGCGCGTGCCTGTTCCAGTCCCTCACGTCCGTCGGCTGCCAGCCATACCCGGTAGTTCTCCGAGAGGATGCCGTTCAGGAACAGACGGAGTTCTTCGTTATCCTCGACCACCAGCACCGACAGGGTGTCGTCCTCGGGTTGTCCTTCCGGTTCTTCCCTTTCAGCCGACGCCTCCCCACCGGCAGGTGCCACTGCACGGTCCGGCAGGCTGTCCGTCAGGAGGAACTCGGTGTGCCCGTCCTTCTCCAGATGAGCCCGTCCCTTCAGCAGGTGGACCGTAAACACCGACCCTTCGCCCGGCTTACTCTTCACCTCGATGGTCCCGTGATGCAACTCCACAAACTCCTTGACCAGCGACAGCCCGATGCCCGACGAAGGTTGCGACCAGCTGCGACTTGCCAAGGTCTCGAAGCGTTCGAAGAGGTGGGACAGCTTTTCTTCCGAGATGCCTGTCCCGGTATCGCTCACCGAGAGGTCCACGGTCTTTTGTGTCTCCGTCAGCCGAAGCACGACAGTGCCTCCGTCGTCCGTGTACTTGAACGCATTCGACAGGAGGTTGTAGCATATCTTCTCCAGCTTGTCACGGTCCACCCACAGACGCAGTCCGGGCATGTCGTGCTCGAAGCGGTACGTCATCCGGTGTTCTCCTGCCAGCAGACGGAACGAGTCGGCAACCCGTGTGAGCAGGGAGACCACGTCCGTCTCCTCGACCACCAGCTTCATCTTCCGGCTCTGAATCTTGCGGAAGTCCAGCAACTGGTTCACGAGCCTCAACATGCGCTTCACGTTCCGCTGCACCAGTTCCAGGTGGGCACGTGAAGTGGCGGACAAGCCGTCTTCATGTTCCAGCACCTCATCCACCGGACTGACAATGAGTGTGAGCGGTGTACGCAGTTCATGGGAAATGTCTGTGAAGAATCGCAGCTTCACCTCCGCCAGCTGTTGCTCCACGTCGACCTTATGCCGCAGGCGATAGATGTAGAACAGGATATAGGCCACCAGCAAGGCTGCCAGGATAAACAGCACCACATACAGCACCATCGCCCAGGGAGTCTCCCAGAACGTCGGTTCGATGATGACCTCCAGACGTTTCACCTGCGACGTCCATACCCCGTCGCTGTTGGTGGAGCGGAGTTCGAACACGTAGTTGCCCGGCGGCAGGTTGTTGTAGTTTGCCGAACGGAGTGTCCCGCAGTAGTTCCAGTCCTTGTCCAGCCCATCGAGGCGGTAAGCATACTGGATGTCGGAAGCGTTTGCATAGTCCAAAGCTGCAAAATAGAAGGTCAGCGAACGTTCGTCGGGGGACAGGCGGATGTGGTTGATGTTGTCGAGGGATATGGACTTGGACTGTCCCCGGATGCGCAGCCCTGTAAAGACCAGCGGCGGTGTATAGGTCTGTTCACGCAGACGGTCGGGAGCTATCACCAGCACACCGTAGTCGGTAGTGCCAAAGAGCAGGCGTCCGTCGGACAGACAGACCGGTGCCGCCTCGGAAAAGAATACCTCGTTGTGGAAGAACGAACTGCCGTAATACTCCTGCTGTCCACTCCCGCGATTGCTGCGTATGAGGTAGTTCTCGGTGACAAACCAGGTGTCGCCTCCGGGCACGCCCAACGACGAGAGTGCCAGGTCGGACATCCACCCGTCGCGTACTCCCATCGCACGGAAACGGAGTGTATCTGCCAACAACTGTCCCGACATCACCCGGTTGAAGCCTCCGGTAGAAGTGGCGATGTAGACACTGTCACCGGAAGCACCGACCTGCATCACTTCGGTACAGGTCATTCCGTCGGCACGGTCATACTCGGCGGTATGCAGACGGAACTTGATGGCCTCGGGACGGTCAAAGTCCGACGAGAATGCCAGCAGTCCTTCGGAAGCTCCGGCAAGCAGGACGCCACCCGGCATTTCGGTAATGGAACGAATCTTGGACTTTGCGTACGGATAGGGATAGTTGCGCAGGCGGTTGCCCCCGTGGATGAAACGATAGCGGTCGCCATCCTGCTCCAGCAGGTTCAGTCCGCCCTGGTAGGCTCCCACCCAGATATGTCCCTTCCGGTCCTGACAGAGTGCATAGATATCATTGCTGCTCAAGCTGTATTCGTCATCAGGACGGGACAGGAAACGCCGCAAGGCATAAGCTTCCCCTGCGGGGACTGCACGCACCAGTCCCTGTCCTCGCGTACCCAGCCACAGGATTCCCCCGGCATCCTGCATCATGCAGTAGACATTGCCGATGAACTTGGACGGAGCTGTGGTCAACCGTCCGGTCGTCGTCAGGTAGAGAGGCGGAAGGTCCAGCCGTTCCCCACGATACATACGCAGGTAACCGTCCTTGGTGCCGACCCACAGGTTCCGTTCCCGGTCAGTAAAGAGGCAACGTGCCTCGACCGTCCCCAAGCCAGGCAGGTAGTCCACGTTGTCATGGAAGAAAGTCACGTGATACAGGTTACGCGGTCCCCCGTACCAGATGTTTTTCTGACGGTCGACGAGGTACACACGGACCGTATTGGTCAATAAAGAGCCATCGGGATTGGTATAAGGTCTGAGTTGTCGGGCCTTCGGGTCATAACAGGACAGATAGCCTCCCCGGGGATATACACGCACCAGTCCCCTCTCATCCTCATAGACAAAAGGATGAGCAGTCTCGGACAAGTCACGGGACACGGACGGCAGCAGGGTCGTACAGCGTCCGTCGGTCAGCTCATACATCACCACGCCGGCTGAAGGGGTGAACATCCACAACCGCCTGGAGGAGTCCTTGAACACCGACAGAACGTCAGCGACAGGCTGCGCCGCCGAACGGATGTCGACCATCTTCATCTTCCCGTCGGGAATACGTACGAGCAGCAGCCCGGCATCCGTTCCCACCGTCAGCAGGGTGTCGGAGATGGCTTTCATCTGATACACACGGCTCACTCCCGGAGCACGGTCCATGAAGCGCACTCCCTTAGCCGTGAACTCGGCAAGCTGACCATCGGACGAGATGAGCCATTTGCGCCCGATCTTCTCGGTCATGTAGCGGAAGGGGAAATCACATTCAATCCGTTTCTTGCCAATCAGGTTGATGCCCTTGTCCGTGAGCACCCACTCATCACCGTCGCTGTCAGCCTTCACTTGCGAGACAGCACCGGCATGCCACCCCTTGGTATCGGCATCATAGACACGGATGGCCTGTTCCGTCCCCAACTGTTTTTCATCCACCCGCACACACACTTCCCCGTCGCCAGAAAGCAACCAGGTGACGCCGGTAGGCAGGCAGACAATCTTATCGAAATGCAGCGAGGGGATATCTTTCAGGTAAGGACCCAGTACGTCGATGAACGTCGAAGTCTGGATATCGAACAAATAAGCACAATGCTCCTGCGTCAGGCACCAGATGTCACCCGACGCACTCTCCTTCAGCTCCACGAAACGGTTGCTGGACAACACGGCTCCCTCCCCCGGATGTGACTTAAAGGAGGTGAACACATACCCGTCATACTTGTTCAATCCGTTCCAGGTGGAAAACCAGATGTATCCGTTACGGTCCTGGATAATGTCCTGCACAATGCCCTGCGACAGTCCGTCGTTGACCGAGAAACAACGCTCGCTCATGTTGTCCTGCGCCCGAACAGCTGCCGCAACAAAAAGACACCACACATATATTATATAAGGTAGGAGGCGGTTCATGCTATACTCTTTATGTTAAGAGCACAAATTTAAGAAAGATTCTCGGTGCAGGGATTTCTTTCTTCCAAAAACTTCCGGAGGAGATGCACTGCTCCTCAGCCGCGAATCAGGACAGGCAGCTTCCGGCACATCGGCTGACAAAGAAAAGAGCCGAATGAAGCCCTCGTTTCAGTGCTCACTGTACACCCATTCCACCGGAAACGCGGAAATCCATTTATAAAACAGTGTTATAAAACAGCTTTATCGACCCGAACTAACATTTTATCAAAAAAGAGAGAAATTTCAGGCAAAAAGTTTTGGTTCATTCCCAACAAGCCCTATATTTGCAGACGTAATGATTACATTTTATCATTAACCTATAAACAGAACTACCATGAATATTGAAAACATCATGGCTTCCTTGGAAGCCAAACACCCGGGCGAATTGGAATATCTGCAAGCCGTGAGAGAAGTGCTCATGTCTATCGAAGATATCTACAACCAACATCCTGAATTTGAAAAAGTGAGCCTTATCGAACGCTTAGTGGAACCCGATCGCATTTTCACCTTCAGAGTTCCTTGGGTAGACGATAATGGTAAAGTTCAAGTAAACCTCGGTTACCGCGTTCAGTTCAACAACGCCATTGGCCCGTACAAAGGCGGTATCCGTTTCCACGCATCTGTCAATTTGTCAATTCTGAAGTTCTTGGGCTTCGAACAAACCTTCAAGAATGCTTTGACCACATTGCCTATGGGCGGTGGCAAGGGTGGCTCAGACTTCTCTCCGCGCGGTAAGAGCGACGCTGAAGTGATGCGTTTCTGCCAAGCCTTCATCCTCGAATTGTGGCGTCACCTCGGTCCTGACATGGACGTTCCCGCCGGCGACATCGGCGTAGGCGGTCGCGAAGTGGGCTATATGTTCGGTATGTACAAGAAGCTGACCCGCGAATTTACAGGTACATTCACCGGTAAGGGATTGGAATTCGGTGGTTCGCTGATTCGTCCTGAAGCAACCGGTTTCGGCGGCTTGTATTTCGTAAACCACATGCTGCAAACCAAAGGCATTGACATCAAAGGCAAGACTGTTGCCATCTCTGGTTTCGGCAACGTGGCTTGGGGTGCTGCAACCAAGGCAACCCAACTCGGTGCCAAAGTAGTCACCATCTCCGGTCCTGACGGTTATGTATATGACCCGGACGGCATCAGTGGCGAAAAGATTGACTATATGCTCGAACTCCGTGCTTCGGGTAACGATATCGTAGCTCCCTATGCAGAGAAATATCCGAATGCCAAATTCGTAGCCGGACGTCGTCCTTGGGAAGTGAAAGTGGACATCGCTCTGCCTTGCGCAACCCAGAACGAGCTGAATGGAGAAGACGCCAAAGCCTTAATCAATAACAATGTGACTTGTGTAGGTGAGATTTCCAACATGGGATGTACACCGGAAGCTATCGACGCTTTCATCGAGCATAAGATCCTCTACGCTCCGGGTAAGGCAGTCAATGCCGGTGGTGTTGCCACCTCGGGCTTGGAAATGAGCCAAAACGCAATGCATATTAGCTGGACTGCTGAAGAAGTAGACCGCAGACTTCACGAAATTATGGGTAACATCCACGCACAGTGCGTGAAGTATGGTACACAACCTGACGGTTACATTAATTACGTGAAGGGTGCAAACATTGCAGGCTTCATGAAAGTGGCTCATGCAATGATGGCACAAGGAATCGTTTAATAATAGAATCTCGTTTAGTTGTATTTGTATTTTGTATTGTAACATGCTGCCCATCGCCTGCGAAGGTCATGGGCAGCATTTTTTTATGTTCATCATTCACTGCTCATCGTTCATCGGACAACGCCTCTACCGTCGTCCCCTCAAAACGGGCAATCGCCTCCTTCCATGCCTGCGGTATGGGGATGGCCTGCTGCGTCTCGACATCGAAAGCGACCATCACCGTGCGGCATTCGCATTTCACCTCCCCGCTGTCTTCACATACGGCACGTTGCCACAACACAAAACTCTTGTTGCCCAGATGGACCGTCGAGGTCTCAATCGCCAGCCGGTCGGTAAAGAATACGGGGGCAAAGAAGTTGGCATTCAGGTTGGCAACGACCATCGACGTACGACGATAATCCACACGTTCGCCCAGGACATCGCGCATATAGGCAGTCTTGCCCAAATCATACAGGGAGAAATAAACGGAATTGTTCACGTGCCCCAGTTGGTCCACATCACTGAAGCGGAGTTGTACGGGATAAGTATGTTTCATTGTTCTTTTCTTTAATCAAAAGGTGAGGAGTTAACAGGAGGCTATTGCTTCACATCTTTCACGAATCCGTCCTTCAACCACTTGGCAAGGGCTTCCCGGTTGGAGCTGTCAATCAGACGGCGCAAGTCAAACTGGTTCTGTATGTTTCCCAGTTCCACAAAGACAGAGACCGGCGTGGTGTTCCGCAGCACATACAGTCCGCGTTCACTCACCGTCCCCGTAAATCCGCGATTCGGCTGATGGATGCCATACTTGGTCTTGAATGTGGAACGCATGGACGTGGCTAGCCGTTTGCCCAACTTGCTTCCAGCGGAATGATAGAAATAGACGTCCATCTGCTTGCCCTTTCCCTGACTGTCGACATGGATGAAGATGGCACGGCAATAGCTGTACTTCTTACGGTCGCGGGCGTAGAGTGCATTGATTTTGTCGCAACGCTGTTGCAACCGGCGCACTTGGTTGAGAGGAATCGGGTCGCCCATGCACGTCTCCCGTTTGCTGTTCGACAAGTAGGCATCGTTGCGTATGCCGTCCTTCGCATCGCGGATGATGATACGCACGTCTGCCCCTTCCTGCAACAGGTAACGCGCCAGACGCAGAGCGATGTCGTAGGCATATTCATCCTCATGGAGTTCATGTTTCCCTACGCGTCCGATGGCACCGGGGTCAGGACCGCCATGACCGCTCACCACATAGAAACAGCAGCCTGCCAGGCGGTTGGAAGTGACCTTCACGTCATCAAAACGCTTGCCGAACAGCGGCTCGTTGACATACGAACGGCGCGACTTCCGCTTCCCTTCCGCTGCACTCTCCAACGGAGGAATGACATAAGAGACACCCAGACGAAGCTCCCGGCTGCGCCCCAGCTTGTCGCGGTTCAGTTCTATAAAAGCAGCATAATACTTGCGAGGCGAACGCCCGTGACGCTGGAGAAAAGTGGTGATGCCTTCCCCCCGACGGGGCACATCCTTCTGTTGCGCCTGCACGGCCAATGCCGGAAAGCACAGCAACAGCAGGAAGAGGGCACGGACGAGATAACGGTTCAAAGCTTTCATCAACTAAGGTTTTCGGTGTCTTTTAAATTTATACCGCGGCAAAATTACAATATTTTCCCTACTTTTGCGCCATTCAACTTCATTTAGAGAGTCAAAATATAAAACTGATAACATTATGACAAAGCAAACTAAACGCGGCACACTGTGTGTCCAGGCAGGATGGACACCCAAGAACGGAGAGCCTCGTGTACTCCCCATCTACCAAAGTACCACCTTCAAATATAGCAGCAGCGAAGAGATGGCACGCCTCTTCGACCTGGAAGAGAACGGCTATTTCTATACCCGTCTGCAGAACCCTACCAACGACGCCGTGGCAGCCAAGATTGCCGCACTCGAAGGCGGCGTGGGCGCCATGCTGACCTCCTCGGGACAGGCAGCCAACTTCTATGCCGTCTACAACATCTGTGAAGCCGGCGACCACCTCGTCTGTGCCACGGCAATCTATGGCGGCACGTTCAACCTCTTCGGTGTCACTCTCAAAAAGATGGGCATCGACTGCACCTTCATCGACGCTGATGCCAGCGAAGAGTTGGGACCGAAGCGGTGCGTCGTCTCGTTGGCGAGACTCTACACGTGAGGATGGGGAGCGAGAAACGCACCTTTGGCAAATTGATGATGTTGATGGCGTGGTAGGGGCACTTCTTCACGCAAATACCACAACCGATACAGAGCTCCTCGGAAATGAAGCTAATCTTGGAGGTGCTCTTGACTTCCACGCAGAGCTTGCCGATCTTCACCTCGGGACAGTATCTTCTGCATTCCAAGTTGCATCTGGAGGGTTTGCACTAGCTCTCACTCCTCCGGCTCTGTTCTCACCTTCTCGCCATCAACGATAGCAATACGCGTACTTGCAGTAGACATTGGTGGTTTTAGTGGGGTATTTGTAGCGTTTGTGTGGTGAAGAAGGGCGCTCAAAACCCGATCACTTCGTCCCATTCCAAAATCAATTTCGGAAGCAGTCGTTGCAATGTCAGGAGAACGTGGAATGGGCGTGAAGCAGGACGCGAACCTGCAGACGGTGGAGAACGATGAGTTCCCGATCATCTGCGAGACCTGCCTCGGCAACAACCCGTACGTGCGCATGGTGCGGATCCCCTACGGTGGGGGCTGCAAGAGCTGCGGCCGGCCGTTCACGATCTTCCGCTGGAAGGCCGGCTCGGAGGCATTCAGACTGAAAAGGAGGCGACGGCATGGCCGCCCCAAAAAAAGAAAACACCAAAACCATCGCCAGCAACCGCAAGGCGTTCCACGACTATTTTGTGGAAGAATCGCTGGAGGCGGGCATCGAGCTTTCGGGTACCGAGGTCAAAAGTCTCCGGCAGGGAGCGGTGAATCTCAAGGATGCATGGTGCCAGATCCGGGAGGGCGAGGTTTTTGTCAACGGACTGCATATCAGCGCGTATGAGAAGGGGAATATCTTCAACCGCGACCCCATGCGGGTGCGGAAGCTGCTGCTTCATAAAAAGGAAATCGCCCGTCTGTTCGGGCTGATGAAGCAGCAGGGGTATGCGCTCATCCCCCTTTCTCTCTACTTCAAGGGGTCGTTGGTCAAGGTTCAGCTCGGCCTCTGCCGGGGCAAAAAGCTCTATGACAAGCGGGAGGACGCCGCCCGGCGGGATATGAAGCGGGACGCCGACCGTGCGCTGAAGGAGCGTAACGCCTGAGTCCCTGCCGTCCGGTTCCCGGGATGGCCCGGCCAAGGAGGAAAATGCCGGTTTCCTGCTGAAAAGAAAAGCCGCTTGGAGGAGCCCTCGGGAGAGTTGCCTCCGGCGGCTTTTTTGCGGGAAAACGGATCCGGGAGGTCTCCCTTGCCTGAAAAGGACGAGAAAAGGGCCGTTGCTGTGGAGCAACGGCCCTTTTCTCAGATAGTTTTGGTAAGAGGAAATATCGACTGTCTTTAGTATACCGAATCTCTCTTCGCCTGTCGATGCACAATCTGCAATGATTCTTGTACTATCTTCAATATTTTCAGTTTCCCTTGTCAGTTCCCTTCCAAATATTCCTGTTTTTCCTTTTTCACCGGTTTCACCGGTTCCTCTCCCGTTAAAGAACTGTCCGAAATCCCGGCGTTTTCCGGCGTTTCCACCGCCGTGGGTTCTCCTCCGGCCGGGGTGCCGGCTTCTGCGGCGCTGTCGGTGGGATTATTTTTCCGATGCCGGTACCGGATGATATCGATCAGCAGCATCTGGAGGATGGCAATCATCGGAACCCCGAGGAAAATCCCCCAGAAGCCGAACAGCCCGCCGCCCAGCGTAATGGCCAGCAGGACATAGATCGGCTTGATGCCCACCTTGTCCCCGACGATCCGGGGCTGGAGGATATTGGCGTCCAGTTGCTGCATCCCCACGATATACACCGCGAGGATGATCGCCCCATACAGGTTGCCGGAGAGAAGGGTGATGGCCACCGCGGCCACCCCGCCGATAATCGCGCCGAAATAGGGGATCAGGTTCATCAGGCCGATTAGAAAACCAAGGGCTACCGGCGCCGGCGCGCGGAAGATGAAACAGCCGATCGTCATGATGATGCTGACCAGAAACGCGTCCAGCACCTGCGAATAGAAGTAATTGTACAGGATATCGCAGGAACGGTGGGTGTATTTCGCCAGCACCGCCATGGGCCGTTCGGGAATAAACAGGGAAAAGATCAGCTTGCAGGCCCGAACCAGCGACTCCCGGCTGAGCAGCATATACACCGAAATAATCAGCGCCATAAAAATGTTGAGCAGGGAAGAAGTGAAATCCATCAGCCCCTTGAAATAGGCCGGGGCGTTTTCCAGCTTCAGCAGAGGAACGACGTAGGAGGTGTAGAGATTGTTCACGGTGTCCGTGATGTTCAGCCCCTCCAGCAGACCGCCCTCTTCCGTCAGGGCTTCAAGGGTTTTCATCAGCTGGTCAAAATATCCCGGCAGGGCGATAATCAGCCCCCTCACCCCGTTGATTACCGCCGGAATGGCAAACGTGAGCAGAAGGGCGATCAGGGCGAAGAGCCCCACATATACCAGCAGCACCGAAAAGGCGCGGGCGTGCCGGGAGACGAGCGGCGGCTTGACTCTGGAAAACTTCTTTTCCAGAAAATTCACCGGGGCAAACAGCAGAAAAGCCAGCCCGAAGCCAATCACAAAGGGGCTGAGGATGTCGAACAGCTTCCAGATGAAATCCCAGATAATCTGAAAGTTATCAAACGTTTTATAAACGGCGATCAGCGCTACGCCCAGGACAAAAAAGCCAAGAAGATGCGTCAGATTCTTGATGCGTTCCTTCATTTCACCGCTCCTCTTCCCTGAAAACACTCCGTGATCGAGTCTGCCCGCCGCTTTTTTGGGAATGCCGCGTCGTCCGGCAAAAGCCCAATGAAAGTATTATATCAACTTTTGCATGCGGCGGCAAGAAAAAGGAGAAAAAGGAATTCTTAACATTTTAAGAACGCGGCGGGGGAAAAGCCGGTATGACCCGGAAGGGAAGCGACCCCGCTCCGCAAAACGGCTTTCCGGAGGAGAGGGGCGTACATGAACGGACATTTTATCAGTTTCCCTACGATTTTCCGGCGCAGCCCGGCCGTTTCTGCTGCGTATCGCCGCGCGGTCAGCGCCGGATCGTCCGTCAGGGCGCGGGCCAGGGCGGCTCCGCTTTTCAATGCCCAGCTGATCCCTTCCAGCGAGCTGGGGGAGAGGAAACCGGCCGCTTCCCCGATCAGAAACACGCCGTCCCCGCCGAGACAGAGCTCTCGCAGCCCCGCGGGACGGCTGACCACGCAGCCCTCCCGCCGGAGCCGGGGGCCGAAGGCGAAGCCCTGACCGGCCAGCCGTGCTTTCAGCTCGGCAAACCGCGCCGACGCATTGTCGAAGGCAGAAGCGAAAGTCAAGCTGATACTACGTTTAATATCACCTTGAC
>ERZ773148.599-NODE-599-length-31243-cov-18.941933_pt1 | contig 31243 bp, 22 predicted proteins | sample MGYA00580846_ERZ773148 | MGnify/ENA primary metagenome ERZ773148 (study PRJEB29015, sample SAMEA2737879) | human gut metagenome | biome: human gut; feature: human-associated habitat; material: faeces | place: China | collected 2012 ... | reverse complement strand
ATTTGAGATTCCCCACGTGGATATTCGAGAAAGGAGAGAATCGGACGAATTTCCCTGTAAAGAGATGTAAATAGGGATTGGCTGTTAGCTGTTAGCTGTTGGCGGGGAGCTATCGGAACCATCTGAACCATCTGAGCTATCGGAATGATCAGACCTCTAACCTCTAACCTCTAAGGTCTAATCTCTAACTTCTAATCTCTAACTCTTCTTCGGTTGCTCGACGATCTTATGGGAGTAGTCTAGCCACAGGTCGTTCTTCTCGTAGAGCTTGCGGCTCCCCCTAGGCACACGAAGCTTGCGGGGCGTACCAAATACACTAAAGAAAGCCATCATACCGACCTCTATCTGTGCGGGATCAGTCGCTTGGAGCTCCACTTCGCGCAGCTGATCACAGAAAGCAAACGCCAGATCTCCAATCTTGCGCACCCCGGCGGGTATCTCTAAGACTTCGAGGTTCTGGGCGTCGTAGCAAGCGTATTCAGCGATCTCTTGCACCATCTCGGGAATGGTATAAGACTCAGCACAGATTCCTGCAGGGTACTGGATCAGTTGCGTCTGCTCCTCATTATATATGATTCCACCGAGCGAAGAGTAGCAAGGATTGTCCAGATCGACCTCAATCTCTTGGAGCTCCGTACAGTCGTGGAAGGGGGCGACCCCAAGACGCGTCGTCTGCGGTGGCAGATACATGTAGGTGAGACCATAGCAGCGGGCGAAAGCATACGACCCAATCTCCTCTAGATAATCTCCGAGCGTTACGTCCGTGAGAAAGTAGTTGCTCGCAAAGGCTAGACCCGCAATCTTGCGCACCTCCTCAGGCAGTGTAAACTCCTGCTCCTCCTTACCCGCCGGATAGTGTAGCAGTGTACTCATGTCCTTGCTATATAGGATGTTGTCCTCTACGACAAAGTGCTCACTCTCAGGGGCAACGGCGATCCGCGTCATAGCTAGACAGTCCGCAAAGACCCCATCGCCTAGACGCTCTACCGAGGCGGGGATGAGCACCTTTGTGAGGTCGCTACAATTGCTAAAAGCCATCTCCTCAATCACCCGGATGCCCTCCGAGAGCTTCAGCTTGCTGAGCCTGATGCACCCATTGAAGGCGTTGTCGCCGATCTCCTGCACATTGCTGGGGATGACCAACTTTTTGAGCGCCGTACCCGTAAAAGCACTACGCTCGATCCGCTCCACCGTGTCAGGCAGGTCGAGCGCCCTAAGTGAGAAGCACTCGCTAAAAGCAAAGGCACCCACACGCTTCAACCCCGAAGTCAGCTCTAGCGTCTTCATACTGTCACAAGACTCAAAAGCGCCCTCGCCAATCTCCGTGACGCTCCCTGGGATCGTCACAGCCTTTAGGCTCTGGCAGCAGGCGAAAGCACTCTCTCCGATCAGCGTCACCCCCTCGGGTATCTCGACGCTCGTGAGTGCCGTGCAGTCATAGAAGGCGTAATCACCGATACGGGTCACCCCCTCCTCTAGCACGATTGACTTGATCTCATCTCTGAACTCTTGCCATGGGGTTTCTGCAATAGGGTAGTCGGGTATAGCACCCGCACCCGATAGCGTGAGCGACTGCTTCTTGGGGTCGTATAGCCACGAGAGCTGCCCCGTCTCACCGCTCTGTGGTGTCTTGATCTTACTCATTGATTTAGTCCTTATTTGAGACTTTGCAGAAAGGCGAATCGCTGTGTTGCTTTCGGGATTCGGCTTCGGTCACATACGGAGGTATGCTCCCTTCAGACCTTACCCTCAGCGCCTTGCGCTTCATCCTTTCTGCAAAGTCTCTATTTATTTAGTTAGTTTGGTGAGCCACTCGGCGATCAGCTCCAGTACCTCGGGAGCGATCGTCTCGCTGATCTGATAGTACTCGTTCACGGCTCCTGTTGTCGCATGCTGGAAGAGGTGGTTCAGCCCCTCCATCTTGCGCACTTGCCGTGGTGTCCCCGTCGGGAGACTCTGCTCGATGACGGGCAGATGCTTGTCCGCCAGCACCTGTTGGTCTAGCGAACCATTGAGTGCCAGCACAGGGCAGTGCGTCTGTGCTATATCCCCCTTCGGATCGTATTGCGTGAAGTAGATAAGCCAAGGGTTTAGCCCATCGGCAACCTTCTTGAGATCCAAAACCAATCCGATAGGAAGCTGGTAATGTCCCTTCGACAGCACCTTGGTGACCAAAGCCTCGCCACGCAGGTCGCTCTGAGCTGCTTGGTCAAAGGTCGCTACAGCTGCTCGCAGATACTCTGCGCGAAGCTCTTCTGGCACCTCTGCCCGAGTAAGGGCCAGGTCCATCTGGTCTTGCAAAACCTCCTTGCCAGGCAGCGTGCTACCCGCTAAGCTAATGATGAAGTCAGGGACGCCTCGAGCTGCCAGCATGAAGGCGATGGTACCGCCCTCGCTATGCCCCAGCACACCCACCTTGTCGAAAGCCTTCCGACTGCGTAGGTAGTGGACCGCTGCTGCTGCATCGTCCGCTAGCGTTGCAGTGGTCGCCTCGGCAACAGTGGCCGAGTCTATATCGTCGTGATAACCACGATCGTCGTAACGCAGCGTCGCTACGCCATGCCGCGCCAAGTAGTCCGCCAGTACAGCAAAGGGCTTATGCTCCGCAAGGGTCTCATCACGATCCTGTATGCCCGAGCCAGAGACAAAGAGCACGACTTGCCCCACACGGCTCCCCGCCTGATGCCCGACAGGGTAGGTGAGCGTGCCGTGGAGCGGTTCCGTGCCATTGTAAAAGGTCACCTCCTCCGTCTCGTAGGGGTAGGGAGGCTGTGGTGTCTGCGGACGATCGGCCTTGGCGGGCTTACTGGCCCGTACGAGTGTGAGCGGTAGCGACATGCCGCCCTGAGCGAAGGTTCCCACGATGGTGTCGCTACTCGTTAGCCTCCCCTGATAGCGAATGTATAGGTTCGGTATGGTGATGACAACGCCCTCGGCAAGCTCGATCGTTGCTTCGATACCAGTCGCCATCTGCGACGGACTATCCATCGTGCAGCAGACAGTCTCTTGTTTATCTCTAAAGATGTTGAAGCGGAGCGGTAGCTCCGTGTCTGAGACTTGCAGGGTGCCCTCCCAGATGCCGAGGGGAAGTGCCTGCTTTGTCTCTTGTTGCGCTGATAGAAGCAGTGCGCCACAGAGGTAGCAGCAGAGGAGTGTGAGTAGTTTGCGGATGGAGGTCATAGGTTTTGTTGTTATGGTTCTGTTTCGCTTAGAGTCCGTGCACTTTGTTGGGGTTGGCTTTGATAAACTCCTTCCAGCTCTTGGCACTCACGTTGGACGTAGCCACGGCATTAGAGGTTTGCAGGAAGTGACAGTAGGCGACCGCCAAGCCGTCGGTCGCATCGAGCTTCTCCGGCATCAGTTCGGCGGGAATGCGTAGCACCCGCTGGAGCATCGTCGCCACCTGCTCTTTGGAAGCTTGCCCCGTACCGGTGATCGCCTGCTTGACACGCATCGGCACATACTCCGCGATGGGTATGTCTCGGCTCAGAGCCGCTGCCATAGCGACCCCCTGCGCCCGTCCCAGCTTGAGCATCGACTGCACATTCTTGCCGTAGAAAGGTGCCTCCAGAGCCATCTCATCAGGTAGGAACTCATCGATCAGCCCCGCCACACGCTTGTAGATACGTCCTAGACGGGTGTAGTGATCCTCGTAACGGCTCAGCTCGATCACCCCCATAGTGAGCATCTCGGCATGTTGCCCCCGCACGGAGAGCAACCCGTAGCCCATCACGATGGTGCCGGGGTCGATGCCGATAAGGATGCGCTCGCCACGTGACTTGCTCATAGTGCGATCTGTCTCATTGGGGTGACATGGTATAGGACGCGCTCGCCGAAGGTCTTGCCCAGCAGCTCCAGCCGCTCGCACAGTACCTCAGAGAGGTAGTGCTCCAGATCTCGCTCCTGCTCTAGGGAGATGAGCAGAGCTAGGACCATATCGTCCATCGGATGCGCCATCTCCACGACAGGCGCCTGTGCCATCACCTCCAGGAGATCCACCTGCGCCACGCCCTCATCGCCACGTAGCTGTGGCACCAGCGTAGTGCGTAGGAAACGGTCGAGGAGCTGATACTCCTGAGCTTTGATAAAGAGAGATACGTTGACTCGATACATAGGGATATTGTCGTTGATCTAGCGAGGTGCGCTCGAGAGCCACCCCATGGTATGATGCAAAGATAACAAAAATGCCCCTGTGGTTAGAGGTTAGAGATTAGAAGTTAGAGATTAGAGGTTTTTCTAGTGGCACTAGTATTCCTAGTAGCACTAGAGCCTCTAGCCAATAGCCAACAGCCAATAGGCAACAGGCGAGTAACTTTTGGAAAAGCGACTTTTCGTGCAAAAGTAGCTTTTCGAAAAGTGGTTTTGGCGGAAGGCGGGGGACGATGTGCTAGAGCTGGGCGATGAAGTTGTGCAGGTAGCGGCGTCCGTGGTCGGAGATGTAGCTCTCGGGGTGAAACTGCACGCCCCACAGTGGCAGACTGCGATGACGTAGTGCCATGATGGTGCCGTCGGACTGCGCGTGTGCTGTGACTTGGAGTGTGTCGGGGAGGCTGTCGGGCTGCACGACCCACGAGTGATAGCGCCCGATGCGACTCCCGGTGGGGATGTCTCGTAGCAGTTCGTCGTGATGATCGATGATGAGTTGGTCGGTATGTCCGTGGAGGGGGGCGCGGAGTTGCGCTAGCTCGGCACCGCAGTAGCTGGCGAGTGCTTGATGTCCTAGGCAAACGCCCAGCATGGGTAGCTCCGTATGGTAACTATCTATGAGCTGCATCAGGTGGGTCTGCTCCGTCGGTATCCCGGGGCCTGGGGAGAGCAGGATGCCGTGGCAGTGCGCCACCATGGCGGGCGTGATCTGCTCCGTGTAGTGTATCTCCATGGTGCACTCGTCGAGCTGCCGCAGGAGCTCTACGAGGTTGTAGACAAAGGAGTCGTGATTGTCAGCTATCAGTAGATGTTTCATTACAAGCCACGAAGATAGTATATTTGCAGATACTAACGACGCAAGTGGTCACACTTGACGAGTAATGATATGTAGTCCACGTCGCCCTGTAGGGACGCACGGTCTGTGCGTCCGTTGTAGAACCAGCTTGACGCAGTACATCGATACGTCGCCTTGTAGGGACGCACGGTCGTGCGTCCGTTGCGTCAAAGGTTACAGCGTCAGGACTTTAACGGGACGGACGCACGACCGTGTGTTCCTACAAATCGTTACTCGTGAGATTTGCGAAATTGAAATGGAGTAAAACGAGCGAATGATATGAAGCAATCGATGATTGATAGGCTCAACGAACTGGGCGGGCAGGGCAAGCCCTTTGTCTTCTGCCTAGACTATGAGATGAGCGAACTGCTCCTCCTCGAGGAGCCTCTGGCGCAGCAAGAGCTGCGCTTCGATATCGGCGGCGTGACCAATAGCCTGGTACGCTCCGTGAGCGATACACCGGCTGTGCTACATGTCACACCGATCAGCGAGGAGGCGTATGCGGAGCGTTTCGCAGTGATCCGTCATGCCCTGGAGCGAGGCGACAGCTTTTTGGCCAATCTGACGGTGGCGACCCCCATAGAGCTGAATATCTCGCTGGAGGAGGTCTTCCTTCGTTCGCAGGCTCGCTATAAGTGCTACTTGCCGGGACGATTCGTTTGCTTTTCGCCTGAGACCTTCGTGCGCATCGTGGGGGATGAGATCAGCTGCTTCCCGATGAAGGGGACGATAGATGCGACCCTGCCCGATGCTGCTGCGACCATCCTCGGCGACTACAAGGAGACGGCCGAGCACTACACGATCACCGACTTGATACGCAACGACTTGAGCCGCGTGAGTCGCCATGTCGAAGTGAGACGCTTTAGGTATATCGATGAACTGGTCACCAGTCGTGGACACTTGCTTCAGGTGAGCTCGGAGATCGTCGGGCAGCTTGCTCCCGACTGGCGCGCTCATCTCGGAAGCATCCTGAGCGAACTGCTCCCGGCGGGCTCTATTAGTGGGGCGCCCAAGGAGGCGACCGTACGGGCGATTGCTGAGGCGGAGGGGGAGCCGAGAGGCTTTTACACGGGCATCTGCGGATACTTCGACGGGGAGACGCTAGACAGTGGCGTGATGATACGCTTCATAGAGCAGCAGGCGGATGGCGCGCTGCGCTACCGTAGCGGTGGCGGGATCACGATCAATAGTCAGTGCGCAGAGGAGTATCGGGAGGTGTGTCAAAAGGTTTATCTACCATTCGTATGAGTCGCGTACCGTTATTACTAGAGAGCATCCGCTACGTAGATGGCGAGCCGGAGCTGTTGCCTCTGCACCAAGAGCGCGTCGACCGGTCGCTCGCTGCGTATGGCGTCATGCCTCGCTGGCGACTGGCGGACTATCTAGCGCAGCACCCTTGTCCGGCGTCACTTATGGGGGTGGTCAAGTGCCGTCTGCTATACGATGCGGAGCCGCTGGAGGTGGGTTACGCTCCTTATCATCGGCGTACGATCGAGTCGCTGAGAGCTGTCGCTGCGCCGGCGCTGGACTACCACCTCAAGTGGGCCGACCGGGAAGCCTTGCAGGCACTACTGGAGTTGCGTGGTGAGGCGGATGAGATCGTGATCGTCAATGAGGAGGGCTTGCTCACGGACAGCTCCTACACGAATATCGCTTTGCGCCAAGAGAACCGCTGGTACACGCCTCGTGTGCCGCTACTTGCTGGGGTGCAACGCGCGCATTTGATCGCTGAGGGGGTACTGACGCCGCGGGACATACCGCTCGTTACACTATCCGCCTACGATCGCATCGCCCTTATCAATGCCATGATGCCGTGGGCGGAGCGGATAGAATTAGAAGTTAGAGATTAGAGGTTAGAGATTAGAGGAGATCGGAGACGAGTAACTCCTGTATGGACGCACAGACCGTGCGTCCCTACAGGAGTTGTCTTGCTTATTCAACAACGGACGCCCTCTCTCTAGATACGACCGTGCGTCCCTACAGGAGTCGTCTTGCCGTTTTCGACAAAAAACAAGCTCACACCTAGAGTAGCGTGTACTCTAGGTGTGAGCTTATACAAACGCTAGATAGCCGTGGCTATCTAGAGCATGTAACCTTATGGGTTAGAGAAGTGGTGCGACGGACTTACTAGTACTCGTCAGATACAGATAGCTTAGCGCGACCCTTGGCGCGACGCATAGCTAGTACCTTGCGACCTGATGCAGTCGCCATACGAGCTCTAAATCCGTGCTTGTTCTTTCTCTTGCGGTTCGATGGTTGGAATGTACGCTTCATATCGGTATGTCTCTGATGCTTATGATTACTATGGTGAAGAACCTACTCACTATGAGTGAAGGCTTCGGTTGGCAAAGGTACAAAAAATATCTTTACCAGTCACTATCCTGCCGAGAAATTGTGTTGAAGTGAAAACTAGACTCCTGCAGATCGCTAGACGTCAAGGGGGCACGGCAAGTCGTTATTTAGTTAGTGCTTCCCATACAAGGTGTATAAGAACAAGGTGTATAGGAGGAGGACTGTTTCAGACAGAATAAAAAGACTCCCTCCACATAACTGCGGGGGGAGTCTCTTTATTTCACTAGACTACTTCTTTGTAGTCTTAGTCAGTCTCTGTGGAACTGTCGTGTTTAGTTCTTAACAGCCTTGAGCTGACCCTTGGCGAATGACAGATCGAAGTCACGTGCCTCTGCATTCTTGAAGATAGTAGCTACCTTTGACTTGTCTCCGACATTTGCATAAGCAAGCTCAAAACGTAAAGAGTAATAGCCTACGAACTTCTGATCGCTTGGAGCAAGATCTTCCTTTTTCAGCTGCTTACTATAGACATAGACTCCTAGGGGAACATCCTTGATGGCTTTTACGTTAAAGCCCATCCATGCGTTCTTTCCCTTTTCGTAATCAGCTTTTGTGTCAAAGCCATAGAGGTTTTTCAATAGGTATACTACACCACCATCCTTCTCAGCATCAGCACGTAGCTCTGGAGCTAGAGGATCCTTCTCGTAAACCCAAAGTACAAAGGGAGAAATCCATGGATTTCCACTTGGAGGGGTGTGGATGTAGCGTACACCGTGGAAGAAGTACTTAGGAGCTTTCCCGTCCTTAGTGTCAACCATAGGAGACTGGAATGGGAACATGAAGTCTTTGTTGTCCTTATAGTCATAAGACTCCTGATCCCACTCCCAGCCAGCAGCTGTCATGACCATCTTGAAGACCTCTAGGTTATTTTTAGTGAAGTTAGCCTTGTCTGAAGGTACGTAGATGAAGTGAGGAATATCCTGATCCTTAGATCCAATACCAGAGTTTGTATCCATAGAACTTGCATCAATGACCTCGACATTAGCGGTCTTGGTAGCGTCGCCAGCCTTGACGGTGATGACGGTCTTACCAGCCTTGACACCCGTTACGACGCCCTTGTCGCTAACAGTAGCGATGTCTGCATTAGCGGACTCGAAGGTGTACTTCGTGTCAGCTGGCTGAACGGTTACAGTGAGCTCCTGGGTCTTGCCGACCATTACCTTGACATCCTTGGGCTCAACTTTGAGCTTGACCTCAGTCTTGGGCTTTGGCTTGTTGCCACTCGTGTTGTCCTTCTTGCAGGACGAGAAGCACAGCGTGAGTGCTGTGAGCGCTGCGAGCGCTAGAAAGATTTTTTTTGTCATAGTTATTTGTGTTGGGTTATTAGTGAGTGTCTATTTATTGAGTAGGTCCACCGACCCATTGCTCTTCGATGCAAAGATAACTATTTCCTTTGAATTAACAAGCGGTGAAGAAATCTGAGTAATCGGGGAGCGAGCACTGTCTTGCTAGCGTGGAGCTAGACGGAGACGGGGGCGGGGATGTGCGGGTAGGGGTTGTAGTCGGAGAGGGTGAAGTCGTCATAGACGAAGTCAAAGAGCGACTGCCCACGGTCTCGTAGGGTCATCGTGGGGAGCGGGCGTGGCGTGCGGGTGAGCTGCAGGCGCGCCTGCTCGAGATGGTTCTTATAGAGATGTGCATCGCCAAGGGTGTGGATGAAGCGTCCGGGACGTAGCCCCGTGACTTGCGCTGTCATCATGAGGAGGAGGGCGTAGGAGGCGATGTTGAAGGGGACCCCGAGGAAGATGTCGGCACTGCGCTGGTAGAGCTGCAGGTCGAGCTGGTCCCCCACGACGTAGTACTGCATGAGGCAATGACAGGGGGAGAGGTGCATGAGGGGTAGGTCGGCAACGTTCCACGCTGAGACGACGATGCGTCGGCTGTCGGGCTGATGCTGTATGAGGTCGAGGGCTTGCTGCATCTGATCGATGGTCTGCCCCGTGTGTGGGTCGAACCAATGTCTCCACTGCGCCCCGTAGATGGGGCCTAGGTCGCCCGCTTCGTCGGCCCACTCATCCCAGATAGAGACTTTGTTGTCGTGCAGGTACTGGAGGTTGGTATCGCCCTTGAGGAACCATAGTAGCTCGTGAATGATGCTGCGCAGGTGTAGCTTCTTGGTGGTGAGTAGGGGGAATCCGTCGGCTAGGTCGAAGGTCATCTGATGTCCGAAGACACCGACGGTGCCAGTGCCCGTGCGGTCTGTGCGTTTGTTGCCCTCGGTGAGGACACGCTCTATCAGGTCAAGGTATTGCTGCATAGTGGTACGTTGGTTAGAGTGAAGGGGCGAGAACGAGTAACCCTTTGTAGGGACGCACGGCTCGTGCGTCCGTCCCCGTTACAGGGTTACTGTGTCAAGATCGTTCGACAACGGACGCTCAGATCGAGCGTCCCTACAGGGCGACGTATCAATGTACTGCGTCAAGATCGTTCAACGACGGACGCACAGATTGTGCGTCCCTACAGAAGTCGTGATAGTGCGTCCCTACAAATCGTTACATGTCTTGCTGTACTACGACGGACGCTCAGATCGAGCGTCCCTACAGGAGTCGTGATCGAGCGTCCGCCCGTCTTTACAGCCCTCTACACCTCAGCGGGCGTAGAGGTCTGCACAGCGTAGTGCTGGAGCTGCTTGGGATCGAAGCGACGTATCTGGCCCTCGCACTTGTCCATCTCTCCACTGGCGTACTGTATATATACGTGTGTGGAGTGCTCGTAGAGGTCGGGACGCTCTTGCGCTGCGATGAGTAGCAGGTGTGCGAAGATGCAGTGCCCACACATCTCGACAAGACGACGAGCGTGGTAGTCGAGGAGGGGCTGATCCTTAGCTTCGGTAACCAGCTCGGTGCAAGTCTTAGCACGCTCTATCCAAGTGGCTAGTAGCTCCTTCGTCTCCTGCCACTCGGGCGAGACAGCTACCTGCTGGTACTCCTCGAGGCGGGCGAAGTATGTGCCAGTGGTGACGTGGCGGATAGCCGCTACGACCTGTAGCTGCGTGGTACCCTCGTAAATGTTGGTGATACGCACGTCGCGATAGAGACGCTCGCAGGTGTAGTCCTTCATATAGCCTGAGCCACCGTATATCTGGATGCAGTCGTAGACATTTTGGTTGGCTAGCTCGGTGCTCATACCTTTGCCAATAGGCGTATAAGCGTCAGCCAAACGGCTGTAATACTTCTGCTCCTTGCGCTCCTCGGGAGTAAGCTTGCGCTCACGCGCTATGTCGTCGTAAGCCTTGTACATATCCACGAAGCGGCTCGTCTCGTAGAGATGCGCACGGGTCGCATCAGCCTTAGCACGGATGAGCGCGAGCATCTCATAGACCGCGGGGAACTTGTCGATGGCGTGTCCATACTGATGACGGTCGGCAGCGTAAGCCTTAGCCTCACGATAAGCAGCCTCGGAGATACCGACAGCTTGCGCCATGATACCTAGACGAGCGCCATTCATCAGAGACATGACGTAGCGAATGAGTCCTAGACGACGCTCACCACAGAGTTCGGCTGGAGCATCCTTAAAGACAAGCTCGCAGGTGGGGACACCCTTGATACCCATCTTGTTCTCTATGCGGCGGACGGTCACGCCCCCCTTCTTAGCATCATAGATAAACATGGAGAGACCACGTGCATCCTTGGTTCCCTCCTCACTACGTGCCAGTACGAGGTGTATGTCTGAGTCGCCATTGGTGATAAAGCGCTTGACACCGTTGAGGTACCACTGCTGGTCAGCCTCATTGTAAGTAGCCTTGAGCATAACGGCCTGCAGGTCACTACCCGCATCTGGCTCAGTCAAGTCCATAGACATCGTCTCGCCGGCGCAGACACGGGGTAGGAAGCGCTCACGCTGATCCTCAGAGCCAAACTCGTAAAGTGTCTCAGCGCAGTCTTGTAGTCCCCAAAGGTTCTCAAAGCCAGCGTCAGCACGTGAGACCATGTCGGCAGCCATAATATAAGGCGTGATCGGCATGTTGAGTCCTCCGTAGCGGCGGGGGAGAGCCATACCCATAAGTCCAGTCTGTCGTACGGTGTCTAGGTTTTGCGCTGTGAGCGGATCGTAAGAGACACGTCCCTCGTGGAGCGTTGGACCCGTTAGGTCCACCTCGGCCGCATTGGGTGCGATCACCTCGCCACACACCTCCCCGACTATCTCTAGTACACGCTGGTAGCTATCCAGCGCATCGGCATAGTCTGAGGGGGCATAGTCATACTGGTCAGCATCGGCATAGTCACGCTCCTTAAGCCGTGCAATGCGCTCCATGAGCGGATGCTGGAGGTGGTACTGTATATGTGGATTGTCTGTATAGAAATTAGCCATGATTCTGTCGTCTAGAGGGATTTACTTAGAGTTTTGCTTGTAGTACTTGATGAGCTTGGGGATAACCTCCTCGATACGCCCTGTGATGACGTAGTCAGCGATCGTGTTGATCGGAGCGTCGGGGTCCGTATTGATAGAGATGATCATAGAGCTCTCCTGCATACCAGCCACATGCTGTATCTGTCCGCTGATACCGCAGGCGATGTATAGCTTAGGACGTACGGTCACACCGGTCTGTCCTATCTGTCGCTCATGCTCGGTAAAGCCCGCATCGACGGCTGCACGTGTGGCGCCTACCTCTCCGCCTAGGAGCTCGGCCAGCTCGTGAAGTAGCTCAAAGCTCTCAGCACTACCGACACCATAGCCACCCGATACGATGATGGGGGCTCCGCCAAGGTTGATCTTGCTCTTGGCAACGTGGCGGTCGATAATCTCAATGACAAAGTCCTCATCACGAACGAAGTCAGCCACCGAATGGTTGATCACATCGCCCTTGTGGTCAGCTTTGTAGATCTCCTTTTTCATTACGCCTGGGCGTACCGTCGCCATCTGTGGACGATGCTCGGGGTTGACAATCGTTGCCACGATGTTACCACCGAAAGCTGGGCGGATCTGGTAGAGGAGGTTCTTGAACTCCTTGCCCTTTTCTGTATAGTCGCCGATTTCCAAAGAGGTACAGTCAGCGGTGAGTCCGCTGCCTAGTGACGAGGAGACACGAGGACCTAGGTCACGTCCTATGGTTGTCGCACCGAGGAGGCAGATCTGTGGCTTCTCCTGCTGGAATAGCTTGATGACGATGCTTGCGTGTGGTAGCGTCTGGTAATGCTCTAGACGAGGGTCTACGAAGAAGTGTAGCTTGTCTACGCCGTAGGGCATGACCGTGTCGGCGATCCCCTCAGCGCGGTCGGTGATAGCTATCGCCTCTAGTGCCACGCCCAGCTGGTTGGCCAGTGAGCGCCCCTTGGTGAGTAGCTCTAGGCTGACGTCGTGTACGCTCCCATCTTCGATCTCTAGGTATACGAATAGATTGTTCATAGTCTGTCTTATTATATGGGTGTGCAAAAGCGGCACTCTTTCAGCCGATGGTGTGGTTTGCTAATAGGGTTTGTATCAAAGTCTCTAGGTCGGCATCGCTGCTGGAGAGGTGCATCACCTCCTTAGCCTTAAAGACGACGCTCTCGATACTCTTGACCTTCGTCGGAGAGCCCGAGAGACCGCACTGAGCAATGTCTGCGCCAGTGCTCTCAGCCGTCAAGATGTCGATAGTCAGCTCCTCGGGGTTGCTCTCGAGACGCTTGCGCCATGTCTCGGGCAGAGTGTCTAGCTCTAGCGACGAGGCTGCATACTTGTACTTCTGTACACGCTTAGCATTGCGCAGGCGACAGGGTGCTGCGCTGCCCGTGACCGTCAGCAGGAGTGGCTTGTGTGCACGTACTGTCTCCACGCCATGCTCTAGACGGCGGGTGATGGTGAGCTGGTCGCCCTCGATCTGGTCTATCTGCTCGCAGTAGGTGACCACGTTGATGCCGAGCTTCTCACCCACCTGCGGGCCCACCTGAGCGGTGTCGCCATCGATAGCCTGACGGCCACCGAGGATGAGGTCGGGCAGTCCACCCTTGCAGATATGACGTATAGCGCAGGCCAAAGCGTAGCTCGTGGCGAGCGTATCAGCCCCAGCGAAAGCTCTATCGGTCAGCAGGTAACCGTGGTCAGCACCACGGTAGAGTGCCTCGCGGATGATCTCAGCAGCACGGGGAGGTCCCATGGTGAGTACGGAGACACGGCAGTCGGGGTTTTGCTCCTTGATGCGGAGTGCTTGCTCGAGAGCGTTTAGATCCTCGGGGTTAAAGATAGCGTCGAGGGCGGCACGGTTCACAGTGCCGTCAGCCTTCATAGCATCTTTGCCGACATTACGTGTGTCGGGGACTTGCTTGGCAAGTACGATGATATCTTTGATCATATTTAGGTCGTAGTTGTGGTTTATGCTTGTTTAGATAGTTTGAGTCGCTCGAGGACTTTGTTTTGTCCCACGACTGCCTTGTAAGGCTTGACATAGTTGGGCTCCCAGTAGGCGGTGTCGACATATTGCTCCTTCAGCCAGTAGCTGCGCGCCACGGTGGCGAGCGTCTCGGCCGTTGGCGGGGCAACGGCGGTACCCTCTACGGGTAGCGAACCGACATAGACGATACGGCTCTCGGCGGGTGCGTGCCACTCAGATGAGATGGAGACAAAAGTTGCTTTGTCGCGGGGAACCCCCTCGGCGTCGAAAGTCTGCTGGTAAGCGTTTCCATGCCCCGCATCGAGCAGAGCAATCGTCTCCCCAGCGAAGCTCGGCAAGCCTGTCAGTAGGAGTTGCAAGGTAGAGACGGCAATGAGCGGGATGCTCCGCCCGAAGGCTAGTCCCTTAGCCAGTGCAGCACCTATGCGCAGCCCCGTGTAGGAGCCCGGTCCATCGGTCGTCGCTATGGCTGCTATCTGGTAGCCCTGCTCTTGGCACCAGGAGATAGCCTCCTGGGTGTAGCGTCCGATGAGCACCGCATTAGATATCTCGGTCTCTTGGTATACCTTATTATATAGTATCTGCTTGCTGTCGGTCACAGCGACGCTACACCCTTGCAGGGCGGTATCGATAGCTAGGAGTACAGGTTTAGTTGCGTTCATAAGCACTAAGGTGCCAGACGATTGATAAGCCACGAATTGTCTTCCTGACGCTCATAGAGGAAGCGGTCGTGCAGACGACTAGGCCGACCCTGCCAAAACTCTATGCGACTAGGCAGCACGGCAAAGCCTCCCCAGTTGTCGGGGCGAGGCACAGTCTGCAGGGCAAACTTAGCGGCCTCCGTGACAAAGTGCGTATAGATGTAGTTGCGGTCCGGTATCGGGTGGCTCTGAGGCGATATGCGTGCACCGACACGGCTCTTGTAGGGACGTGTGGCGAAGTACTGATCACTGATCTCCGGCTCTAGGTGCCGCACCGTACCCTCGACATGTATCTGTCGCTCCAGCTCGTGCCAGAGGAAGGTGAGGCTGACGTGTGGGTTAGCAGCCATCTGCTGGCCCTTACGGCTCTCGTAGTTGCTGTAGAAGATAAACTCCTCACCGAGGAGCTCCTTGAGCAGTACAGTCCGCGAACTAGGGTGTCCATCGGGCGTACTAGTGCAGACTAGCACTGCTGTAGGCTCTAGGACCTTGGGATCGTCCACCGCCTCTTGAAGCCACAGCCTAACTAGTTCAAAGGGATCGTCCGTCAGATCCTTACGACTGAGGCTCCTGCGGCCGTAGTCACGTCGTATGTCTTCGTAATGTAGATCCATAACTGGTATACTATAGGATAGGTGTTGCGAAGCTCTTGACGAGTCCGCCCACCACTCATTCGCTTACAAAGATACAGAAATTCGCTCTTAACGGCTCCGATTTCGTTAGCGCATTTTAGTGTCCTATGTGAGAAACTCCAGTTTCCTAGGTGAGAAACTGTAGTGCCACACATGGGAAACTCCAGTGCCATGGGTAGGGAACTATAGTGCCATGCGGATGACACTGCTGAGAGCTCCTCGTGAGCGAAAGATTTACTACCTTTGGGCTAGTGGAATGTATGGAGAGCGAGGGGCAAAAAGTCTAGATTTCTTAGCGAGTCCCCTAGATCCCACAGATTTTACGGATGCGTCAGTTTAATTCCTTTTGACTTTAGTCCTCTTGAGGATATTAAAAGAGGCGATAATCCATGTGACGATTCAAAACAGATAAGAATTGAAACTCCGAAATGATGAAAAGACTCCTGCTATCTACTGTCGTGTTGTTTTCTTTTTCTAGTTATGTAAAATGCCAAGCGAATGACAGTATAGCTCTGTATAACAATGTCCTTGATTATATTTCAAGAGACTTAAATGTGGATATAGATAGCATTGCAGTTTCAAGCATTATTTACGATCTAGACTCCTTCTTCTATATCCCTGTGGCTGAAACTCAGGAACAAAAGGAAATGCTGATAAAAAGGCAAGGCTTCTACCGAGGTGATTTTCATTCAGATATCCTTGATAGTAACTTCAGAAAGTTGTCAAGCAGAAGTACTGTCTTTTCTTCTCCTACCTTATGGATGGAGTACTTCCAGCAGAGATATACAAGCTTCAGAGATTTACAAATCAGATTGATTACTCCTTTATTGTGGCGACGAGCATGCGTAAGTATTCCTATATGTTGATCATTAGCAAGGAATACAAGATAGTTAAATCACATAGGATTGAATTAGGTTGAATTGAATGGCTCATCTGAGATCTTGTATGATGAACCACTTTTCTTTTGGTGCTAAGCCCTTTCTCTCAGAGGCACTCTAGCTCAGAGTGCCTCCGGAGCAAGAGGAGGAATACAGTCAAAAGGTAAGTGCTAAAAGCCGCTATTTGGTCGTACGTGCCTCTTTAATTTCGAGTATTTTGCCGAGTTTCTCAGGGTCTACATGCGGCAGATGTTTTTCATATCCATAACATTATTGTCTGTTGATGAGGTAAACGAAAAAATCACTCTCTTCTATGGCATTTACGCTTACGTGGGCTTCTCCGGGGAAATGTAGAACGGTACCTGTGCTGATACGATGTACCTCGGTATCGTCGAGAGTAACCTCTACAGTTCCTTTCACTATGGTGAAGTATACTTCCTGTCCTTTATGGTCGTGTGAGGGAACTTGTTCTCCGCTTTTCAATTGCAGGTGTACAAGCATGAGTTCTTTGTTGTTAACCACCTTACCTAAGGTGCTGATTTCCTTCCCAATGGGATTGATTATCTGTTTCATGATTCTTCTTTATTTGGTTATGATTCATATTTGTCATCAACAAAGATAGGCAAAACAGTTGAATGACGTTCATTTTGAATTTGTATTTTTATGCCGATGTATTACAGGCTGTTATGACTGATCAAAACTAAACAATGTGCGATTACTATTACTTCGTTTCCCTACCTACTCGCTTGTTGATGGTTATTGGCTTTTCTCTAGCTACTTGTGACAAAAGTCTCTCGGCGGATTACTTCTTTGGCTTTCTTCTTCCTCTCCGCCGGTAATACCGTCTGTAGAGCATCCATCCAGTGCCCAAAGCCAAGATGAGGAGTAGGGCCGAAAGGAATACGTATAGAGGCTGGAGCGGACCGAGTATTTTCCCATACAGTCGGCCGACATGCAGCTCAAGTGCGGCATGCCAGAGTGAAATCCTACCGGGACTTATCTCTGTTGGCATTGGTGGCATAGCGTCGGCCGCATCCTCCGTTTGGAGTTCACCGGTGGAGTAGCTATAGAATCGCTCTCTCCCGTCAGAGTCAATAGTGTACCCACTGATTGGGGTCCCAAAGATGGGCATGCCTTTTCGTCCGGATTCGGTGTAGGCCTTGCCTGTCAGGGCATCGTAGACTTGCCCTTTTTGTCGATCCCACCTGAATGCTCCACTGAACGATCCCACCACCCACAGTGAGTCTCGGTCATTCCACTCCCAGACATTGAGTCCCATGACACTGACAGGTGGAGTGCCGGTCAGTCGCTTGGGGGCTTTTCCAAACTGCTTCATCGCATAAAAGCCCCGAGAGGTCGATAGCAACCACTCTTTTGTGATGGGATCGCGACGGATCATTCTCAGTTTGTTATTCCACGGGTTGGTGCTGTAAAGGTTTGTTCCCGGAATGGTCGGGACCTGTGCCTTGATGACTGTAATCATCAACGGAGGACGTAGAAATGCGCCTGTGATCGTCACAAACAGCAAACCCCAAAAGCACCATTTGCCCCACCTATTGTGTTCCTTGAGAAATTGCTTCCACACCTTTGCTTTTTTGGGGACAAAGGTGATCAAAACGCCGGTGATGGAGAGGAGGATGAGTGCCACTCCCATCAGGTCAACAACTAGTCGTCCTATTGTTCCAAAGAATGCTCCACTATGTATCTGCCAGATAGTGCTGAATAGCGATACCCGTGGCTCATAGTCGTCCGGTGCGGGAAGGTCTACGAGTGTGGGGGATTCTTGAGAGGGAAAGATAAGGTATAGGTGGCTTCGGCTCAGTAAAACAAGGGTGTCGCCTTGCGTTTCCAGATCTGCCAAGCGTTCGTTTTTGGGTGTAAGCTTCGGTTGTTTCGCCCACTCCTTTTTGTCGGCTTGCCACTTGTATAGGCTGTATGCGGTGAGGGCGTAGAGGTCGCCACGGTTTGTCCGGACTACTCTTTGGACCGACCTCCTGTCGGCAGCAGGGTCTAGTCCATCGCTCCGGCTGTCGTAGCTTTTTAGCTGTGGGTTGTAAGCCCATACTCCGGTGGCTCCATAGATCCACTCCTCATCAGGGGTCGCTCGGATCTTCCCGGTGAGGCTGCCACCGCTCCAGGATTTATAGTGGTAAGCCTTGGGTAGCCAGGAGCGGGGTAGGTCAATACCCGACACCAGGTCTCTGTGGTTTAGGACGATGCCGGATCCAGCAAAGCCTAGTACGAGTATGGTGATGACTAGGCAGATCCACTTGTGCCATCCTTTTAGGAGGGTGTATCGAGAGCGTTTCATTTTGGTTTTTTGTTTTACAATCGAGTAGGTCGGGAAACGGAAGTTTTCTGACCGACTTTCGGTATGACATGCCCGTCATACAAAGAGTATCTCAGGTGCGATGTCGCACCTGAGATGCTGTCTGTCCTATTTCGTCCGGATCTCCTAGTCTAGCTTGGTGGAGCCGTCGGGTTGGTAGACGTAGTCAAAGGAGACGATACCGCTCTTGCCACTGTCGTCTATGTAGCTAATCATCTTGACTTTGGCGTATTTCCCGTCGGCTGTTCGGATGATGAATATATTGTCCGAGGGAGTGTATTTTGGGGGTGGACCACTGAATCCGATCATTTTGTTGAGCTCGGGGTTGCCGGATACTTCGGCTTTTATCAGTTCGCCTTTCCAGCCCAATATGGTGATTGCTTCGTCCACGATGTAGCCTTCGGTGGGGGCTTCTTTCACTGCGGATAGGCTTGTCTGGTTGGTCATGAGAGCCCCTCCTTTGCCTTTGCCGGATGTGCCGCAGTTGGCTCGGAAGTAAAATGAGTGGATCGCAATGTCCCAGTCGGTACGTTCCTTGAAGTTGGTTTCGTCAATTCCGGGCACCTCTTTGCCAGTGGCGAAGCTGAAGTAGATCCAGTCTTTCCCGAGCTCTCCTTTGCAACGTCGGCTCTGCGTGTAGGTCTTTTTGTTTTTTGAGGATGGTGCGTTTGGCTTGTTGTCTCCGCAGGAGACGATGCCCAATGACAGCACCAGGGCACTGATCAGTGCGAGCATGCATTTTGTTTTGTTCATCTCTTTAATAGGTAATAGTGACAGTTGTTTTTATAGGTTGAAGTGGTAGGACATGAATAAGTTTCGACCGGGGCCGGCATAGGAGTTGAAGGAGACAACATCTGCTTGGTAGTTGAGAATGTTATCTACCCCTATGGTGAGTGTGCCCCACTTTGGGTGGGTGTAGGCGATGGTCGACCGTACTAGGGCGTAGCCCGGTATGGTTATTCGGTACGGAGTCTCTTTTTGGATTCCTTCGTCCTCGATGGTTGTCAGTCCAGATAGGATTTTCTTTCCCATTACTGATGCACTGATATTGAGTGCCAGCCGGTGGTTGCCCCAGTACTGTAGGTACTCGATTCGTCCGGTCCCGGAGATCGGTGCCTGGGAAGTGAGTCTCACTCCGTCGTGAAAGAAAGGGTGCAGGTAGTGCGATGCCAGGTGGATCTGTAGGGGCAGGCTGATGAGTGGCCTGATGCGCATCTGGATTTGAACACCTGCGAGTGTGGACTTGGAGATGTTGCGGTAGTGGAGCTCTTTTTGGTCTTCGGACCAGATACCCTCGATCTTGTTGGTGAAGAAGTTGTAGTATCCCGAGAGCATCACATACAGTTGGGGATGTGTGTACTCTGTCGTCAGAGAGAGGTAGTGGTTGGACTCCGGCTTGAGCTGTTTGTTGCCGTAGATCCAAAACATACCGAGGTGGTCCCAGTCCATGTAGAGTTCTTTGATACTTGGGGATCGGTAGCCGCGACCGTAGTTTAGCCGGATGGTAAAGGGTGACACCTTGTAAAGTAGAGCCAATTTTGGGGAGAAGTTGATGCCGTACCCCTTGTTATAGTCTACCCTTAGCCCGCTGATCATGCTCAGTGAGGTCCCCGGTATTTTCCAGTCATCTTGGACAAATAGAGCATAGGCCCCCTGTGCTCGGGCTGCCAGTCCATCTTTGCTAAACTTATCCGCATAGAGTACTTCCCGTAGGTATTCAGCTCCGGTGATCAGTTCATGGTCATTGCCTATGGTCCATCTGTACGAAATATTGGGCTGGAGGACTGTGTGCGTGTAGACGAGCTGTTTTTGCATCTTTTTTTGCTCGAATACGGTGTATCTGCGATATCTGTCTCCGTGGATATTTGCTTCCCAAGTACCACCATTGGGTAGGGTGTATTTTGCAGAAAAGAGTCCAGAAAGGTCTCGGTTGTACTCGTGCTTATTGTCCAGGTAGAGGTCATGTACGCGCTTGGAGTAGTAGTTGCCTTGTGCAGTCAGGGTCAGTGTCTTGATGGGGGTCCACGACAAGGTCTGCTTGGCAGTCATTGTGGTGAACCCAGATATGTTGGTAGGTGTGGAGCTTTTCTCCTTGGTGACCGTTTTGTTGAGCTCGGGGTAGTATATGGTGCTACCGGTTTTGTCGTAGATGTTGTAGGCATCTTTGGTTTGTATCGAAAGTACGGTCTGGGTGCTCCAGCTTTTCTTTTTGTACCCGATGGTCAGTGCGCCGTCGGCATTTGGCATGTCGGTCCTTGTCTTGTAGTACCGGTATTTGTCATCAGGCTCTATGTGGGAGTAGTTTTTTTGAAACCTCGTCCCCCATCTCAGGTCCACACCTAGACTTAGTCGGTCGGTTGGCTTGCGTGTGATGATGTTGATCACACCGCCCATCGCTTGTGAGCCGTAGAGTGCCGATCCAGCACCTTGTACGATCTCGATGCGTTCAACATTGTTGAGGTTCAAGCGGGTGTAGTCGATGTTGTTGCCCGACTCGCCGGCAATCCGCTCCCCGTCGATCAAGAATAATATGTGCTTGGCTCCAAGCCCTTGTAGGTTGATGCTCGTGCCAAATCCCACTTCGCTGAATGAGAGACCAGGTATCTCATCTTGTAGGAGGGACTTGATGTCCATCCAGCCTTGTCTCTCGATCTGTTTGCGTGAGATGACTTGCGTGAGTACTGGGGAGTCCGATATTTTCTTTGGGGTCCGGGTGGCCGTGACAACCACTTCGTCTAGCTCGTGATACATCATCAAGCTGTCTTGCCCAAATCCTCTTAGGGGAGCAAGAATGAGAAGAATAAGAGCAAAGTGGTAAGCTTTCATGTGTTGTATCTCTCGTGTTTCCGATCAATGCACAAAGGTAAAACAATCCCGTTGGGTGGAAAATACCTGACAGTTGTTGTTTTTCCCCGTTTTTGGTGGGCTCTGTTGGCATGATCTAGGTAGATCTCTCGGAGTGCGTGGCGTTGCTTGCCTTTTTAGTGCGTCCTAATCGAGTCTCCGCTGCATGAGACTACAGTTTTCTGAGATTTTTTTAGATGGGGCTTTTGAGGAGTCCGATAAGGAAAATAAGCGTGCGATAGGTTGCCAAAAAGCCCTCCCCAGGAATGGTTGAGAATTAGATGTCTGAGGAGAGCTTAGAGTTTCACGGATAGAAGCGAAACTTTTTGCGGATAGTGGCAATTTATCGGGGGATGGTTGGCTTGTTTTTTGGGGGGGGGCAACTTTTTGGGGCTACTCTGGGTGCGCCGTGAGTATTGTCGCCAGCAGGGCACTTGTTCCTCGGGAGATCGACTCTGTGATCTTCAGGGATTGGAAATGAAAGGAGAGTACGATTTGGTGCTTGCTGGCAGGTACTGCAAGTGCACGCAGTAGGTAGTCGGATCGGAGGAGCTTTGCGTCCACACCATCTATTCTGGCAGCCCAGCCATGTAGGTAGTAGATTTCGGAGAATACAAACAAGCCATCTCCAGACCTATGCTGTTTGCTTCGTGTGGTTCCCTGAAAATGGTTGACTTATTTTTTTGCTGAAACGGATGTCGGTTGACCTCGTTTTCGTCGTCAAACTGGAATGAGTTGTCTCGACTTTTCAAAGATACTGATTTTAGTTGACTCTGGCAATGTGGGGTAGTTAGATATTGAACTTGAGTCCTGCTGAGATAGCAGGACGAAAACGATGCAGATCAGAGCCGAAGGGCAGTCGCCCTTGAGCTTTGAGGACGAAGAGCAGATTGTCAGTAAGGAACAGTTCTACCGAGCTATGTATCGCCCCTCCATAAGTAAAGCGAGATTGCTCAAGGAGTGTAGCTCCATCGGGTAGCAACCGTTTATCCTCGTTCAGCCCTTCATAACCGCAGAGAGCGGATAGTCCCAAGTAGCCAAAGACATTCTTCAGTGCCATACGGGTGAAACTCTAGTTTCATAGGTAGAAAACTCCAGTGCCATAGGCAGGAAACTGTAGTGCCACACGTAGGAAACTGTAGACTGCTCGAAATCAAGTAGTCGGAGGTATTGCTGTCCGATAAAAGTTTTCAGCGGAAGAAGAGTCTTTTGCTCAAAAAAAGGGAGGGGGCAGCTATCAGAGGCTGTCGGAGCTGTCGGAGTGGATCGGAGGCGCAGTCAGGTGGTGACGTGGACGGGCGGACACATAGGTCCGCACCTACCGAGGGTTACTCGTCTCTGATTTCTAACCTCTAACATCTAATCTCTAATTTGCTACCTTTGTAGCGTATATCTATTTATAGAGCTTGAGAGGGAAATATACAAATGGGGTTCTCTCCCAGTAGGTAGCTCTGGAGTTATCTACCGCCTTAGAGCTACCATAGACGGGAGCGTACACTAAGACCTCCCAGCTACCCTCGGCAAGAACAACTATTGACCGTAACTCAATGAAAAAGGATCTAACCATACGACAGATACTCCTCATCGCACTCCTGCTCGGCACTACTATAGTTGTCAGCTGCAAGAAGGGGAACCGCACTCAGAGTACTATGGCTACCGCTGCCCCGACCTTTCCTATGCCTCCTCGCTCCCTAGCGAATGCCACCGAGCGTGCCGATTACGTCCTAAATAATGTCTGGAATGGCATCGCCGGCATAGATACGCTCACCTTTAGAGATAGCGGTGAGCGAGAGCAATTTCTAGTCAATTACTTTGGCTTCGGGGCGCTTGCCAGCGAGCGCGCTCGAAGAGCCTCTATGAGCAAGTTCTTCGAACTGGCGACCCCAGCGATGGACTCGGTCATCCTCAGCATAGCGGGTCGCTACTTTGACACGCCTGAGTCGCCACTCTTTAACCAGGCCTACTTTATCGAGACCTACGAAGAGGCAGACAAGCTGGGCATCCTGGACTATGCCCAGCAGTTAAAACTAGAGGACCGACGAAGTCTCTACCTAAAAAATCAAGCAGGAGCGGCGGCTGAAGACTTTGAGTACACGCTCGCCAATGGGCAGACCAGCACGCTCTACAAGACCAGTCCGGGCAAGAAGCTTCTCTTGATGTTTTACGATCCCGAGTGCAATGCTTGTAAGGATGTCTTAGAGTTCCTCTCCCACAGTGAGCCTATCCAAGCCTTGCTAGGCAGTGAGGTGTCGTGGCTCTGCGTCTATGTAGAGCACGATGTAGAGACGTGGCGCAAGAGCCTATCGCACCTCCCGTCTTATGCGATTACAGGCAGAGACGCCACAGGTATGGTCACCGATCAGAGCTTATATGATTTACGCGTGCTGCCTGTGCTGTACCTGCTTGACGAGCATAAGCGGGTCATCATCCGCGATGCCTATCCCCAAGAAATAGAGAGCTACTTCGTAGCACTACAAGAGGCTAAGCCGTAACCCACTAAGCCACGGCAAGTACGTAGCTCCTATATCTTGTTGCATCGCTTGCGGCTAGAAGGGGTAGCCTACTGCAAAGTGGTAGCCGAGGGAATTGGCAAACTTAGGGAGGTTGTAGTAGCCCTGACGCGAGGTCTCGAAGGGTAGGTGCAGCCCCACACCGACATCAAAGCGGATGACTAGGAAGTTGAGGTCGTAGCGTAGTCCTACGCCAGAGCCAAGGGCGAGCTGATTGAAGAAGTCCTTAGCATCGGTGATCTCTTGGAGTGATCCGCCTGGACGGTTTTCGTCAGGACGAAGCAACCACACATTGCCGGAGTCGAGGAAGAATGCGCCATGCAGATCGCCCACAAGACGGAAGCGGTACTCAGCATTCAGCTCGAGCTTGAACTCTCCTGTCTGATCCATAAAGGCGTAGCGACTATTGCGTGGCACAAAGCGTCCCGGACCTATGCTACGTACGGTGAAGGCGCGGATGCTGTTTGCCCCGCCTACGTAAAACTGCTCACTATACGGAGCCACCGTCATATTACCAAAGCTGTAGATGGCACCCACGCCAGCTCGCAGAGCTAAACTCTGGTTGCGATCGATGCCGTAGGTGTAGCGTAGCTCTGCGGTACCCTTGACAAACTGTGCGAAGGGGACGCCTAGGATCTTTTTAGTCTCATGATAGTTGCGACCTGCCAGCGAGTAGATCCCGTTGAGGAGATTGCCAGCCTGAGAGATGCCTAGATCGATGTGCAGGTGATGACTGCCTAGGCCTGTGAAGATATTGTCAAAGGTGTACTGGTAGCTCATCTGCGGGATCAGTTGGCTCCGCAAGCTCAGACCCAAGATAGGATTGTCGGTGATGACCTTCTGGAAGATTTCGGACTGGCGAGAGAGTCGGTTGTAATGTATCCGCAGAGGGGTGATCATGTGCTGATGCTGCTCATTGCGTACGCTATAACTAGCAGACAGTCCTAGAGAGGTGATTTGGAAGTAGCGTGCACGATTGAGCATAGAGGCGGATAGGGTATAGGTGGTCTGCACGTCGTGCGTAAGGTGCAGATCATAGAGCCACGGCAGCAAGATGCGTGGTGCCTGGAGGTTGAGGTTAGAACCCACCTCGTAGCTGTTGATGTCGGATAAGGATACGTCCTGATTGCTACGTGTACGATTGGTCTGCCACTCGTAGGAGCCGTAGAGATCGAGCGAGAGACGCTCGCCACCCCCGAAGAGGTTGCGACGTCCGAGTGATAGGTTGAGTCCTGGACCGATGAAGTTGTTGGACTTGGTCGTGAAGACCGCAGAGAGCGAGGAGTCCCACGGTTTGTCTAGCTCAGCGGTGATGTAGAGGTCGAGGAGGTTGTGCATCGTATCACTAGCGACAAACTGCATGTCGACGTAGGAGAAGGCACCTAGCCCCAGCAGAGCCTGACGGGTAGACTGCTCGAGAGACTGCGAGTAGAGTTCGCCCGAGCGTAGCTGTACTCTATTGGCAAAGACCGCAGGACGCACCCTCGGATGCTCTCGGTAGTGCAGTGTGATCCCCTTAAACTGCATCGTGTCCGTCAGTGCGAGCCGATCATCCTCTGTGAGTAGGACGTGGACGGAGCCTATGCGCCATGGCTCGAAGGTGTAGCTGGGGTAACCACTCTGCTCCCGCACCTGCATATAGACTTTGCCTGGCGTGAGTAGCGTGTCTACCTGATAGACGAGTAGATCGGGCGCGTAGAAGTAGTAGCCACGGTCTCTCAGGTTCGTGACCAGCATGTTGCGGTCTTGGAGGATCTGCGAGAAGTTGAACTGATCCCCCTTGTGTATCCTGGATAGCTCAGCATGATTTAGAATCTCCCCACTGCCTAGGAGCCACGGCTCCATATAGCTGATGCTGTCGTAGAGGTAGGGCGCTCCGAGATCTGCCTTGTAGTAGACACGAGCTTGCAGCGAGTCGCTAGAGGAGCGTGCTATACTATCAGTCACGACTGCATTAAAGTAGCCGTGCTCGTGTAGGATAAACTGAGACTGCTTAGCACGCACGTCGGGGCGTACATCGCTGATGAGCTTAGGCTCCTCAGCAAAAAGCTTATAGAGACGCTTGCCCACCCAGGTGCTGTCGTTGACAAAACCATTGTAAAACCAAAGCCCGATGGGTATGCGAAAGCGGGAGCGAGCACTGCCGAAGAAGGCGTCGTTGGGTGGCACGTTGAGCACTTTCTCCATATTAGAGATAGCACGATCTGCAGCGTCACTGCCGTCGTCTCCCTGTATGCGTGTCTTGCCGATACCTATATATAGTAGCTCCCCCTCAGGGATGTGCTGTGTCACGGAGCAACTACTCAGAGCGAGTATCGTGCCGAGCAGTAGGAGTAGTGCATGAGCTATGGTTGGTCTGCTGTAGAGATTACGAGTCATAGCTGTGGAGTCTGAGAGGTTGAGGTTACGGAGTCTGGAGCGATGGGCGTAGCGTGTGACAAGCTATCTGTGGCGATGCTGTCCAGAAGCTTCTTGGGGTCAGTGGGCTTCTCGGACTTCTTCTTTTGCCACCACATATAGTTGCGCGGATCGAAGAGATCAAAGAAGCGACGCGCCTTGAGCTTGACCAGATAGCCGATTCCCGTCTCGGTCACGACGCCCTCGAGCATATTGTCGTTGTTACGTCTGTGGAAGAGTGTCACATACTGCCTGCCCGCCTCGTCAAGACGATACTCAAAGGTTACGTTGTCGATGAAGGTCTGCTCGTAGTTGGTCGGCAGATTGCCCGAAGCTACGCGCCCGCCGATGACGAAGCGTATGCGGTCGTTGAGGAAGCGACGGCTGAAGCTGTAGGTATAGTTGGTCTGCTGTAGTTGAGACTGATTGTACCCACCTAGCTCCATGCCGAGAGATAGATTCGTCCCCTGGAGGAGCTTGCCCGTTAGGTTGTTGAGCTCACTCATGGCGACGTTGCTCAGGACTTTCTCCATCGACATCTGTCCCATATCGGAGGCGAGGTAGGTGCCCGATACGAGCATAGCTACCGCCTGCTTGCCACGCTCCTCTTCGCTCATAGAGGAGAGTTGCGTCTGCGTCTCTAGGTCTTCGGGCGCTGCCAGGTCGAAGGCGAGTGACATATCCTTTAAGTTTTCATCTGCCTTGATAGATACCTCAAAGTCTACCTTATTAGTTGTCTCGCCTCTGGTCACGTCGGCACGTACCTTTTGCGAAGCGATGAAGTGTAGGTAAGGATCGAGAGGCTCGCCACTCCAGACGAGGTAGCTCTCGGGCTCAATGTCGAAGTGCCGTCGTCCTACCACGGGGAACTCATACTGCACCTCGCCACCGCTAAAGTCGTACCGCCCTACGAGGCTCATCGTGCCGAGTGGTGGATACTTCAGTCGGAGGTCTCCACCGCCTTGGATGCGTACGTAGTCTTGTCCTCGTGAGGAGAGGTCTACGCCGATCTGTACTGCAGGCTCGATGTGCAGTGCCACAGATAGATCCATACGACCGAGGGAGCGCGTGCGCGTCTCCTCAGGCTCCTTGACGCTCGTGGTGTCAGATACGTTGACAAACTCTACAACGCCCGACATGTTGTCCTGCGCCTTGATAGCTGCCTGCGACATGACGTAGGTCGCATTGGTACCTCCATGTAGCGTGACAGAGCCTAGTAGCTGAGGTGCTGTCAGGTAGCCCTGCAAGCGTAGATCGGCAGAGAGGATAGCTCGACCATAGATCGACTGCTTGTTGTGGTACTTGCTGTCGATCACCTGTGCATGGTCGGCGTAGAGACGGAGGTCGCTCTTGAGCGCCTCTGGACCGAAGAGATTTAGCCAGCCATCCAGGTATAGCGAGGTCTCCTTGCCTTGTAGCGTTAGCTTGTAGTCTTTGAGATTTAGTCGGCTCTGCTCGATATTCAGCGGACGGCTATCTAGGGTGTACTGATTGCCCGTCAGAGAGAGTGCCACCAGTCCGTCTGTAATGTGTGGTGCTCCGTTGAGAATAGGACTCTTAGGTGTACCCGTCACAGCAATGGAACCGTCGAGCGCACCAGAGAGACTGATGAGATTGCCTCCCATGAAGGGGTTCGCCAGACGTAGCGGGAAGGATTCGAAAGCAGCCTTCATGTCGAGAGCCTCTTCACCCTTACGGCTATGGTAGATACCATCCACGGTTAGTGCTAGATTACCATTGCTACTCACCTGAGCGGTGACATACTGCGAAGCGTTGTCACGAGGCTCGTAGAAGAAGGCGACACTCACGTTGCCCAGATCGCCATCCATGTAAGTCATGTCATTGACCGAGAGGTCGCCCGTAGCACGGTAGACGTTGTTCACACGCTCTATGCGCAGATCCATAAAGGTGCGTCCACTCATATCCGGGAGGCGCAGGATGCGCGCTAGGTCGCCCAGCTCTAGTCGCTGTACGTTGCAGAGCAAGCTCTGTACATTGTTTGGCTCATCTAGATCACTGTGTAGCGAGAGCTTGGCACCTTGAGGATTCGTCAGCTCGAGGTTGGCAAAGATCTGATTGTCCTTATGGAAGTAGAAGAGCGCATTGTCCTCATTAGCACGAAGTCGCTCGCCAGCAAGGTAGATATCCTTGTCGGAGAGGCTCACACCAAAGCCCTGTGCATTGTAATAGCCACTAGCTCCCAAACTGTAGAATAGCTCGTGGTCTCGTAGCCAGTCGAAGTCTAGATTGACAGCGACGAGGTCTGTCTGAGCCGATCCGATGATCTTGTAGGGTGGGCGCTTGTCTTGTCGCTCCCCTTCGAGGTTTAGATCTATCTGTAGCAATGGATGCACATAGCGCTGAGCCATCTTGTCAGAGCTAAACTGATCGGAGAGGTCTGACAGGAGCAGCGGTCGCATAGCCTCAGAGGGTAACTGCTGGCTCACATGGGTCAGACGGTCTAGGAGTATAGGACGACTAGGGGAGAGCGTCGTCAGCTGGAGGAGTGCGTTGTCACACTGTATCGTATCGTACTGGAGCTGATGCAGGTCGATGCGCCCATTGATCCCTAGCTTAGGACTGGTCAGTAGATCCGCATCGAGAGACTCTACCGAGACATTGTACCGCTCTAGCAGCGAGCGTAGCGGATGCTCAGGCCCCATGTGTAGTGCTATGTGAGCATCGGGTAAGACGCCAATTAGGTCGCTGTAAGCGGTCAGTCGAGGCGTGTCAAAATGATATTCCCCTGCCCACTTAGAGATGCCCGAGATCGAGGTCAAGAGGTGGCTCAGCCCCTCCTGCGTCGTCACACTTAGGTCTATGTCGCTACCCGCTAGCTGTGCTAAGACTTGTGTTGTGTCACTAGCTAGGCGTAAGTCGATCTGCTCGTTGTCTATGCGCTGTGAGCCGATGGCAAGGTGTAGCCCCGAGAGCTGGCCATCGATCATGTGGGTCTCTGCAAAGTCGCTGTAGAGGTCTGCTGTCAGCCTCATGCGCCCCTCCATGATGCTATCGCTCAGCCCCATAGACTGCAGGTCTAGGTGCGAGACATCTAGGTCTATCTTACCACCGAAGGAAGGTCGCTTGCCAGCTGTGATAAGCGTCCCCGCTAGGTTCCCGACGAGCTGTGCTGAGGGGTCGTTAGCCTGCAGAGATACCGCCACGGAGTCTCCTCGCAGAAAACCGTCGAGTGCGAGGTTGTGGAGCGTATAGTTCTTGTAGTTGACCTCATCGAGGTCTACAGCGACGAGTCCATGTTTGTTCTTTGTCTTCAGGGACAAGCCTGTGCCGTCTGCCCTGATCGTTCCCGAGATCACACCGATCGAGTCGCGTGGCATAAACTGAGCGACATCAAGACCATCGAGCTGGCCGTCGAGCTTGTAGCACTGTCGATTTAGGGAGTATAGTCCGTTGAGAGATAGCGAGCCTCTAGGAGTGTCTAGATGCAGATCTGCGTTGATCTGATCTCCGTGTAGTGTGCCGTCCAGGTCTAGATCCATCCTATCTGGTAGCGTCACAGAGCCAGACGTTTCGTCTATCCCAGCGAGGGCTAGCAGCAGCTTAGCCGCAGGCTCTGTCTGTATATTGCCTTGCAGAGAGGCTGTGCGCTTTGTCTTATCGAGGATGTTTGTCGCTTTGCCACTGGCAGAGAGTGCGATGAAGCCCTCTTGCTGCAGCTCCAGATTGTATATATCCAAGTCACTCAGCGAGCCTCGCGAGCGCACGTCTACCGACAGCGGCACGTCGGCCAGCTGCCTGTGACCACCCGGGCTATAGAGCAGACTATCTAGACTAATGCGCGTGTAGTAGTACAGATCTTGCGGTGCTAAGGTACCCTTGAGCTCGGCCGTGACAACCGCCTCTTTATCTCCAGAGAAGAGATCTAGAGGTAGGATCAGATCGCCCGTCAGCTTACTGGTGGGCGTAGCGAGCGAGAAGTTGCGCATGCTGATTACTTTGTCCTCTAGCTTAAAGTAACCCCTAAACTGCTCCATCTGCGCACCGCTCTGCTCTTGTAGACTCAGCTGGTTAATGTCCATCTGTACCAATCCCTGGCTATTGATGGCGAGTCCATCCATATCTACATGCGCATCACGATAAACCATGTGGTTGTAGTCCACGTAGGGGAGCTGGACCGTAGCTGTATCTCTCGCATAGGTTGCCTTGGCAAGGTCTACATCGATATGATCTATGAGGAGGTTAAAGTCTGGAATCTCTACCATCACCTTGTCAATCCCCCCACGATCGATCAGAGCATCGGTGTGTACTCCAGAAGGGTAGAGGTGTATGTAGCTAGCAAAGCGCGTGAGATCTACACGATTGATATTGATGCTCATCGGTGGCCCCGGCTCGCTACTCTCTGTCGTATCTGTCTGGGTGTAAGCAAAGAACCCGTCAGCCAGTGAGACCGCTGCGATATCAATATCCATCGAGTTCAGGTCTACCTGCACATGTCCTGCCTCCATACTCCCTAGGCGAGCATCGATACGGCTACGATTGAGACTATCTAGAGGCATCGCCACGACGGCATCTTGTAGCTTCAGGCGAGGCGCCTCTATACGCTTGTTAAAGAGCGGCATCAGCGGCAGGCTGGTACGTAGCTGGTCAACCCAGATGATCGTGTCACCCCCCTCTGTGGCGAGTAGCTTGTCGACACGTACCCGCAGGGGGAAGCTGATGCGCATATCCTCGACCGTAATCTTCCAGCCCGTCTGCTCCTCGAGGGTGTGGACCAGACGTCCTACTGCCCAGCGCTGTACACTGGGTATGTAGATCGACCCCACCAGCAGTAGCAGTACTGTCAGCGGGACAAGGAGTAGGATCCAAAAGAGTTTACGACGTCTTCGTACGGGGTTCATGAGTTAAGTGTGATGCCATCTGAGTGAGCCGAAAGCGCCCTCGGAGCCTGCTCTGAGCGGAGCCTCCCTAGGACGAAACGGCTAGACGCATACAAAGGTACGAAAATAGGAGTTAGAGATTAGAGGTTAGAGATTAGAAGTTAGAGATTAGAGGTTAGAGTTTAGAAGTTAGTGGTTAGAGATTAGAGGTTAGAGTTTAGAAGTTAGTGGTTAGAGATTAGAAATTAGAAATCATAGACGAGTAACCCTCCGTAGGGGCGGACCTATGTGTCCGCCCGTCCACGTCACCACCTGACTGCGCCCTCCGATCCCTCAGATACTTCTGACTCTCTCTCTCTCTCTCTAATTTCTAACCTCTAACCTCTAATCTCTAATAACATATCTTTACGGGAAAGTTCGTCCGATTCCCTCCTTTCTCGAATATCCACGTGGAAAATCTCAAATCTCCAC
>ERZ773148.591-NODE-591-length-31388-cov-6.374781_pt1 | contig 31388 bp, 19 predicted proteins | sample MGYA00580846_ERZ773148 | MGnify/ENA primary metagenome ERZ773148 (study PRJEB29015, sample SAMEA2737879) | human gut metagenome | biome: human gut; feature: human-associated habitat; material: faeces | place: China | collected 2012 ... | reverse complement strand
TCCCCTCGATGCTCAAGAATCTGCCCAAGAGCGGCGGATGGCTCAACTCGGTGAAGGTCGTGCTGGGATTCATCGAAGTCGCGCTGGGCATGAAGTTCCTCTCGGTGGCCGACCAGACCTACCACTGGGGACTGCTCGACCGGGAGATCTACCTCGCCGTGTGGATCGTGACCTTCTCGCTGCTGGGTCTCTACCTGCTGGGTAAAATCAAGTTCGCCCACGACAGCGACATGCCCTACCTCGGCGTAGGACGCCTGGCGCTGGCCATCGTCACCTTCTCGCTGGTCGTCTACCTCGTCCCCGGCATGTGGGGCGCCCCGCTCAAAGGTCTTTCGGGCTACCTGCCGCCCCTGCACACGCAGGACTTCGTCATCGGACAACAGGACGGCTCCGGACCGGCCCCGGCAGGCGGCGAGGCGCGCATGCTGCTGACCGTCGACGGACAGAAACCCAAACACAGCGACTTCCTCCACCTGCCGCACAACCTCGAAGGATTCTTCGATCTCAAGGAGGCCGAGGCATACGCCGCCAAGGTCGGCAAACCGCTCTTCATCGACTTCACGGGCCACGGATGCGTCAACTGCCGCGAAATGGAGGCCCGCGTATGGTCCGACCCGCAGGTGCTGGACATCCTGCGCAACGACTACGTGATCGTGGCGCTCTACTCCGACGACAAGAAAGTGCTTCCCGAGAGCGAATGGGTGACCACCGATGCGGGCAAGGTGCTCAAGAGCCTCGGCAAAATCAACTCCTACTACGCGCTGAAGACCTTCGGGGTCAACGCCCAGCCCTACTACGTGTTGCAGGGGCGCGGCGGGAAGGAGTTGGTTCCGCCCCGCGGCTACGACCTCGACGTGCAGGGATTCGTCGATTTCCTCCGCAGCGGCGTCGAAGCCTACGACAGGCAGAAATAGGGATTCCCGCCCCGAAAAAAGCCTGCGGCCGTTTCGGCCGCAGGCTTTTTCAGTATTCCGGACGGAGGATCAGTCCGAGAACTCGTCGAACATCGTCGTGCTCAAGTACTTCTCGGCCCGGTCGGGGAAAACCACGACGATATTGCCCCGCTCGATCTTCTGCGCCGTACGCACCGCAGCCAGCATCGCCGCGCCGCTCGACATGCCGGCGAAGATCGCCTCCCTGCGGATGATTTCCCGGGCCATGGAGATCGCCTCCTCGCTCTCGATCATCTCCTGCACGTCGATCTGCGACGGATCGTAGATGTCGGGCACGATGGCCTCCTCCATGTTCTTGAGCCCCTGAATGTAGTGGCCGCGGATCGGCTGTGCGCAGACGACCTTGATGTCAGGCTTCATCACCTTGAGGAAACGCGAAAGACCCATCAGCGTCCCCGAAGTCCCGATGGCGCAGACAAGGTAGTCGATGTTGCCGCCGGTCTGCTGCCAGATCTCCAGCGCCGTCGACTGGTAGTGGGCCAGGTAGTTGCTGGCGTTGGCGAACTGGTCGGGCATGAAATACCTGCCGGGAGCGTCGGCGACTTTTTTCCGCGCCAGGCGGATCGCGCCGTCGGTCCCCTCCTCGGCGGGCGTCAGAATCACCTTCGCACCGTAGGAGCGGATGATCTTCCGCCGTTCGATCGACACCGCTTCGCTCATCACGATCTCCACGGGATAGCCCTTGACGATCCCCACGATGGCCAGCCCGATGCCCGTGTTGCCCGATGTGGGTTCGATGATCGTCTTGCCGGGCGTCAGCCGTCCGTCCCGCTCGGCGGCTTCGATCATCCGCAGCGCAATGCGGTCCTTGATGCTTCCCGTGGGATTGAAGCCTTCGAGTTTGGCGAATATTTTCACGTTCGGATTGGGGCACAGCCGGTTGATCCGCACCATCGGGGTTGTGCCGATGGTCCCCAGAATATTCTTTTTAACCATAAATCACCGCTCATTAAACCGCGTAAAGATAATCATTTTCCGGAAAAAAGATTAATTTTGTGAAATGTCATGTCCGTCTCGTGAAGACAAACGGGTCCCGGCCTCACGAAACGGCATCCCCGGACAAGAACCCTCCCTACCCGAATGAACCCATCGAGATTCAGGCCGGCCGCCGGCATGGCGCTGCTGACCTTCGCCGGAATTCCTGCGGCACAGCACGCCGACGCACACCCGAAACACCCCGGACAACAGCCGCCGAACATCGTGCTCATCCACCTCGACGACATGGGCTACGGCGACCTGACCGCAACGGGGGCCACCGGATACCGGACGCCCAACATCGACCGGCTCTGCGCCGAAGGCATGCGCTTCACCAATTATTACAGCGCCCAGGCTGTCAGCAGCGCTTCGCGCGCCGGGCTTCTGACGGGATGCTACCCCAACCGCATCGGATTCACCGGGGCGCTCGGTCCGAAATCGAAAACAGGACTCAACCCCGACGAGGAGACCATGGCCGAAAACCTGAAGAAAGCCGGCTACGCAATCGCCATCGTCGGCAAATGGCACGTGGGATGCCGCCCGGGGCTTATGCCCCTCGACCACGGTTTCGACGAATACTTCGGGCTGCCCTACTCCAACGACATGTGGCCCCACCATCCGCAGACGTCGTCCTATCCGCCGCTGCCGCTGTACGAAGGGCGCAAGGTCGTCAACCCGTCGGTCTCGGCCGCAGACCAGGCGCAGCTCACCACCCGGTACACGGAACATGCCGTCGATTTCATCACACGCAGGTCCGAAGGCCCGTTCTTCCTCTACCTGGCCCACTCCATGCCGCACGTGCCGCTCTTCGTCTCGGACAAGTTCAAGGGCAAAAGCGAGCAGGGACTGTACGGCGACGTGATGATGGAGATCGACTGGAGCGTGGGCGAAGTGCTCAAGGCGCTGGAAAAGAGCGGCGCGGCCTCCAATACGATCGTCGTGCTCACTTCGGACAACGGGCCGTGGATCAACTACGGCGACCACGCCGGCTCGACGGGCGGTCTTCGCGAAGGCAAGGGAACCACCTTCGAAGGCGGGCAGCGCGTGCCGTGCATCGTGTGGTGGCCGGGGACGACACCCGCCGGAACGATCTGCAACCAGCTGGCCTCGTCCATCGACCTGCTGCCGACCTTCGCGGAGATCGCGGGCACGCCGCTCCCGGCGAAGCAAATCGACGGCGTAAGCATCCGCAGCCTGTTCGAGGGCGTGCCGGACGCCACGCCGCGCACGTCGTTCCTGTTCTACTACCGGAAAAACAGCCTGGAAGCCGTGCGCGACGGACGCTACAAACTCGTGTTCGCCCATCCGGGCCGCAGTTACGAAGCATTCCCGCCCGGCAACGGCGGACGCCCGGGCAAGGTGGCCGAAGGGCACGAATTCCCGCTGGCGCTCTACGACATGCGCCGCGACCCCGGCGAACGCTACGACGTTCAGAACCAGCATCCCGAAGTGGTCGAGGAGCTGATGCGGATCGCCGATGCAGCGCGCGAGGACCTGGGCGACGACCTGCGGGGAATGCCCGGCAGGAACAGGCGTCCGGCAGGCAGGGCCGAATAAACGACGAAGGGCAGGTCCGCCCGGACCCGCCCCTTGCCTTTGCGGCGCGGGAAACGGACTATTTACGCTCCTTCCCGATTTCGGCGAAAGCCGATTTCACTTCATGCTCTTTCTGCTGACGGGCTTTGGGCGTCGGAGCCTTGCCCTCTTTAACCAAACGATTGATGTTACGCTCGAAATTCTGCTCGCAAGGTTCGCAGGCGGTGTCTTTGTTCTCTTTCATGGCTTTGGAAATTTTATGGTATCGACTCCTGCTGCAAATAGCGCGCCGTTTGCCCGACCATTCATTCCGGCAAACAAAAAAAACGGACAACTCCGTAGAATTGTCCGCTTTGGTAGCGGGAGGAGGACTCGAAATTACATCGTAATATAATTCATATCAACAACTTAAATACGAACATCACAGTGAGTATTCCAACTCTTAATCTTATTTTTTAATTTAGTTTTAGCATTTCCTCTGTTAGAATAATCCTTCTAATACTTCGTTTGTCATCAAATGGCACAACAAGATCCTTAGAAGACACATTCTCATCCAATGGCAAATAACCATCTGGTTTTTTAGCTGTTTTCAATAAATCTACATACGTCCCATAATCTAATGTATATATATTATAACGTACGCCCGGATTATCTTTGTCTGCATACCCTCTTTTTACAAAATGTATAACGCGAGCATCAAATAATCGCTGAATCACATCATTCCTCTCAAGTTCTCGACGAATTAAAAATGACCGAGCCTTACGATTACCAATTACCTCTGTCACAATTCTTTGTAAAACATAATTTAGAGAATCATCAATATTTGTAAATTTATCTTTTTCAAACCAATCTCTTGCTGCAGATAAAATAATTGGCTTATCTATCTTATTTTTATTTTGCTTTTGAGCATCAAAATAAGCTAAATTAAAAATATTAATCATATCTCGGGGCACACCCTCAGAAGCTCGCACCAATTCTTTAAACACAGCTCTATTAGAAAATAGATAATTTATTAATTGCTGTGTTGACGTAATCTTAATCTTATCCAAATACCCCTCAGGTAATTCACTTTTGATATGTTTAGATAAAATACCTGCAAAAATAGCAGTGATACTATCAGGATTTTTATCAAATACAAAATAATCATCCAAATCTAAATTAGACGAAATATCACTCCCTAACTCAAATCCAATATGCAGATTGTTTTGCATCACAATAGTAAAATTGGAACGATATTCTAATGCAGCAATTTTAAATATAAAATGAGGTATCGCGAAAAAACTCTTATTAATACAATCTGCAAGAAATGGCTGCACATCTAAAGGAATAGAAGACCATTCATCTAACAAAACATAGATATTCACCTTAAGATGTTGAACAAGCTCTCGCGCTTTATAATTTATGTCTGGGAAAACTAATTTTTCGTGCTCTTCCATGCGATATGACGTAGTCGTTTGAGCAGTACTCTCCTCTTCTACTTTGGAATCAAAATCTAGCGTCAACTGAGGTATTGAACATTTCATTCCCACATTATCCGTAATAGTCCGTCCTCTTACTTCAGTTTTGCGCGTATCTCTCTTTTTAGATTCCTTGATCGAAGTCGCTTTAATCATCTGCTCCAAAGCGTCCAATGCTAGTGCCGAGTTATTCGGCGCATTCAAAGCAATATATTGCTTTACAACATCTTCTATTTCACCTATTATATCTCTAAAAATAGCATGACTACGATATTTTCGCGATGGACAAGAATCTTCAAAACTGGATGCAGAACTCAATGTCCGACAATCAACATATACAACAATGTCATTGTCTTCCTTTAATTCAGACGCTAAATATTTAAAGACATGGGTTTTCCCCGTTCCTCTTCGACCATAAATAATTTGATTATTACGATTATTTAAGAGAGGAATAACCCCTATTTCTTCATAGGTAGACTGTATTTTAGCATCATCAATCATACGTTCAGCTCGCTGAACAATACTTGATACTGCTTTTAGAATTTCGGAATCCATAACATTTTAGTTTGTAGATATAAATATAATAAAAAGTGGATTATATACAAAAAAGTAACCCACTTTTATTTTATATCTTATTCCACAAACCAGCTGTACTCCTTCTCTCCCGCCATCGCCTTTGCCACTCCTTCCGTGAATACCGACGCATTCCTGCTTCTTGCGAGGAACGAATCTATGTAGCTGGACTTGTTGGCTCCAGTAAAGAGGTTGAATACCCTCCACAGATCAATCTCGCGCTGCTTGTCGCATGCAAACACCGTATCGTTGTAATAGGCCCTTGCAATGACGTTCAGCTGACAGTCCGTGAATTCGAATTCCGGGAGTTGCCTGCGCTGTGCTGGCGATAGGAACTGATACAACCGAGCCTTTCCCACCATCTGCGCGAACTGACTTTCCGACATGGAGGTATCGAGCAACGCCCGCATCCGCTCCAAATGCCGCTTGGCATTGTAGCTTGCGATCAGTTCCGTAATCTTTGCTGTCAGCTCCTGCGTGTTCGTCACCCGCATCTCTCCGGCCAGTCCGTCCGTGGCCACACACATATTGCAACACACCATATTCTTGAACCCGATAAAGACTTTGAATTTCTCGAAGCCTTTCTTACTGTAAAGGTTCTCCTGGTTGTAGGCCCTTACACCTCCTACAGTCAGGTTGAGCCTGCATCCGTCGATAACCTCCGTTACGGCTGGTATCTCGATGCAGAACATCATCCGCTCGTAATAGATGGTCTTGTCCTCGTCGGTAAGGTCCTTTACGGCCTTGTGGATGGCTTCGGGAGTCCGTCCCTTGACGATATGGCTCACTCGTATCTCGGGCTCCTCCACCGTACAGCTTCGGAACATCCGTTGCGCACACTCCCACATGGTTTCGATGAACTGATTGTGCGAGATGGTCACCTCGTTGTCCTTGGAGAACACCGGGGTAATGCAATCGTTCTGGAGGTGGCTGAGTGTAACAGCCTTGGTATTGGCCTCGATGAAAGGCTTGCGGGGCTGTTCTTCGGGAGTTTCCCGGAACGGGGATTCTTCCAGCACTTCGAACGAGGGCGAGGGGATAATCAGCTGTGTTGCATCCCGTGCATCTTCACGGAGCGTAAAGGGCAGTACGTTATTGTGCGATTCTGCCCGCGGGATAGCTTGTTCCATAATTTGCGGAGGGTTGGGTTCGACATTGGTTGCACCAGTCGAGAATCTGCATCCCGACTTGTTCAGTCAGCGGAAACTCCGCCTTCCCGGCGAAAAGCTCCGTGCGGTCCTTGGAAGCCAAAGCATAGTGCTTCATGTTGACATCGAATACGATGGTGAACTCGTAGTCGACATTATCCCGCTGTACGGCTTTAAGCCCCACTTTCTCGGGGATCATCTTGCCGTTGCGCTCGTTGAGCACGTACTCCTGCTTGCTCCGCATCGTACAGATCACATGACACGAGGAGTTGAGAATCCGCTGGATAAAGGCGTTCTGCCGGGGCGTGACCTTGGCCCAGTTGGCGAAGGAGTTGCCTTGCAGATTGGCGTGGAAATCCAGCAGGTAATCCCAGCAATGGGAGATGCTGTCGATGATGATAACCTCCATGCCTGCGCTTTCGCAGATACCGATGGCGTCGATGTATTTCTCGGGATTGTAAGGCTCCGAGAGGGAGAGCACGTTGTAGGCTCCCAGGTGGGCATAGAGGTCCGCACTCCCGTTCTCGGTGTCAATGACAGCGATTTTGGACCAGTCGGAGGTCATGCCGTGGGCGATAAGGAGCGACGAATAGGTCTTGCCCGACCCCGAGGCTCCTTGCAGGGCTAACCGCATCTTGGCTGCCCGGCGTTGTGAATGACGTAATTGCATGATGAAATGAATGAATTGGGTTGAACATAATAAAAAGACTGCTCCCCCGGAGTGGAGGAACAGCCTTTCGATGGAAAGATAGACAAGGTTACAGCGTGGCGACCGTGGTGAACTGCGGATTATCCCCTGCATTGTGAAGCAGGAGAAACTGCTCGCCGCTCTCCTCGGAGATCACCTCCGAAACGACGGGATGATCGAGCGGTTCTGCGGGATACTTCGAGGTAACGGCGCCCGCCTTATCGCCATATCCGAAGAAATACTTTCCCGTCTGCTCGTTGCGGATGATACGGATTTGGAGGATTCCTTTCCACTCCTTGAACTCGTCGAGGGTGAAAGTCCGCAGGAATTTGAGTGTGTTTGTCATAGCCATAAAATTTGAGATTCGACAATACCGCGGGAATAATATGATTATCCCCAAAGGATAGCCGGGGTCGCACCCCAATCCCGCAAAGCGGGGGGGGGTATTCCGGGAATATCCTGCGCTCGAACAATTTCGGGGAGTTGCAAAAAATTTTTGTGGTGAAAATTTTAGCTTGACATATCCTAACCTTGTATTAGCCACTAACAACCCCTTATTGCTATTATCGTTATCTTCACCATATAAATCCGCATTTTTCTCCCATTATGATAGGAAAGTTGAATTCGGGGCAGAATTTATGAAGAAATCGCGCGACTTTTTCACCACAAAAAGGCAGGATATTGGCAGATGATATTACAGTTAAGGAGCAGATATGGTTACTCCATATTTAATAGTCTATTAAATGAGGAACCGAATTTAGGTGATAATATGACCGGAGAAAATAATCTTACTTACTCACTTACTTTATTAATTTATATGCAAGTAAATGAGTACGATTAATCATTAAAGTATTTGTTTTATTCAGATTCAATATGATTTATATTCGAAATAACCTTCTATAGTATAATTAAGGGCTGTTCTGTGAATAGGCTCGGTAAATTGTTCCCCTAACTTCGTAAAATAAGTCGCCATGAATGCTTCCGCACTTGTTTTATTGGGTTGTCGGGTGTACTGGCATCATCCGTAACATAAACCGTCAATGTTTTCGGATCAAAAGTATAATTGATATTGTGATTGCAGTTGTCTGTACTGCAAACTGCGACATCATAGGCTGGAGCGTAATAATCACCTATTATATTTCCATCCTCATCAAAGGTGAAATATTTATATTCATGCGGAGTATATATCCCTTTGGGGTAAAATTGAGTATGATATGTAGGCACACCCTCTTTAAGAGTAACTAATTCCATAACCCCAGGAACAATTCATCCCTTGTTTGAATGTTTTAATAACATAATAATCTTTCCCTGCATATTTGAATTGCCACACATTACAAATTAGTGAGGAATAATCAGACCTCAAATTTGCCTGCCATTCTTTGTAACTAATATTTTCATCGGAATCTTTATATTGAATGTAGGTTGTATAGTAGCCGATTGTTCCGCTTTCACGACGATCATAACTGTAAAATTTATATTTGGCATCTGGTGTTATATGGATTTCCATTACAGAATCCAATAAGGACGATTGCTGTGTGAGTGTTTGTGGATTCAATAGATATGGTTCCATATAATCCCAAAATCCTGCTGCCCTAGGGGATGATTCATAATCAAAGTAAGTGCATAATTCTCTTTCTAATGAATCCAAAGAAAGGTTTTTAGGTATTGGATGATTTTTGATTATTTCCCGCTCCTCTGTCCACATTCCTATAAAGTCATTGGCATCTTTATAATAATTGCAACTGCTCTTTGGCAAATTCTCAAACACCTCTGCGGACTTTTGCATCATCTGAATAGCATTGTCTAAATCTCCTACACGTTCGTATAAATGCGCTTTTTCTTTGTAGGCCATTGCTGTCATTTGGCTGACCTTTCCATATTCCTGTTCTGCATATTTCAGCATATTATCGTATAGGTGCTGTGCATTGTCTACTTGTCCTGCATCTATATAGTCAGAAATAAAGTTGAGCAGCATTTCTTCTTTCATTGCAGGATTGGAATATTGCCGAGCGACTGAATCTGCCTGCGCTTTCTGTACAAAGGCTTTCAGTACACTATCACCGCCTACTGTTCCAATGTTAAAATTCAGAACAACATCATTCAGCATTTCATCATAGATTTGTTCTGAATGGTGATTTCCACACCCAACAATCAGTAACCCAGACATCAGCAACACAATAAGTATGGACAAATAGCCTTTCATTGGTTTAATATGATTCATATTCAAAATAACCTCTATACAATATAGTATCAATTACAAGCGAGGCTTGCTCGTAATCTTTATAAAGCGAGAATCCGTAGCCGCCATTAAAGCTATCTATACGAGGATAAGACTTTGAATACTTATGGACTGTAATATCCATCATTGTCGTATCACCTATCCTTGACTTGATATTATTCAAAAACATCGTCCATTCTCGTTGGTTCATGGAATCAAATTGGAACTCTTGATACTCTGAAATTTCATGTGTAAATGATTCACGACGCCAAAGCGAATCTTCTTTATATGCGGGTAAATGGATGTCAAATAAATGCTCTATCTGGTCCTTGGTATAAGATGATGATGGCATGCTTATTCCAATAGTTAAGCATATACCTAATAATAACATCACACCAAATAGTATAGCTATAACAGCTAACGTGTATTTTATAAGTTTAGATAACATTGACATAATCTTACCTACTCACTTACTTTATTATTCTATGTACAAGTAAGTGAGTATAAATTTTTCAAAATCATCGAACTGTATAATCTCCCAAGTTATCACATCGGCTTCTTACATATTCACCGATATTCGTATCAGGATAATCAGACATTATTTTTGTATTGTTTCCTAATAACCAATAGGTATATGCCGCACTTTCCCGATCTGTAAACATAGCCAACGATTCTTTCATTAGTCGTTCGCTTTTTGCATTGGCCCGTTTCCAGGATGTACGTTTTGTCCAATCCAAGTTCGTCACATGGCCCAATCCCCAGAAAAATTCTCCTCGATAATACTGTGTTAAGGCCCAGCATCGGTTAATTGAATTTTCCAGACCTATTGCATATCGAATCTGTAATTGTGCTTTACGGTTCGGTTCTTTCGTACGGTTAATGAATTGCTCTAATGAGTACATTTCACGAGCAAAATTATATTTATAATCTGTATTATTGGAAATTAGCGACATCGCATGCCAAGAAAATGGATCATATTTCATATATCCATCTTTATATGTATTTAGCCTATATTGAAAAGACGATGGTATTTTTCCGAAATATTTCAAGGCGTCAGCATAACGCATTTCACGCAAACACTGAGTACCAATCAATTCGTTAAAGAAATCAGTATCAACATAGCTTCGATCATTAATAAATCGATCAAAATCGCTACTTGGCTGTTGTAATCGTTGTACGTAAGCAATCACATGATTTACTCCGATTGTATCAATCAATGCGAATAATGCGTTTGAGTAATCAAGACAATTATGCCATTTTGTCCCTTTACGATATTCAGACAAAGAAACAATGTCTTCATCCCATGTTTGATCATAACAATAATAAACCTCTTGTTTATTTATAATATTAAGCAAATTATTATCTGCCATATTAGCGAGTTGAATGGCTCGGATATAATTTCCATGAGCTATGTATCGGGGAACAACAGCTGAAAGCACTATCTTTCGTAACATATCATTCCAATAATAATAGCTGTAATTACCCCAAAATCCATTTGATATGGTTTTTTGTCGAACCTTATCATCTATATTATCCCTTATTTTATTGTCCAGCCATCGAAGTTGTTCCAATAACCTCTGTTCATAAGCAATATTACAACTACAAGTTTTGGCATCTAAATAAATACGTAAGATCATAATAGATTCCCTTATATAAGAATTCCCATACGATTTCTCCGCCTTGGCCAATAAGTCCAATGCAGTTTGCGTATCTCCATTCTGATCAGAGAGGTATGCTGCGGTATAGTACCACATAGCACGATTTGTTGCTTTTCCCTCTCGGGCAACTTTCCATGCGAAATTCCTCAACCCCAATAAAGTATTCCATATTGGCTTATCCCAATAGCCCTCTATTGAAGCCTCTGTTTTGCTAATCTGTTCCTGCAAAATCTTTGGGAATATAGGTGAATCTGGGTCATATTTGTATAATAATTCCAGCTGTTCAATCTCGGTAATTTTATCCTCTTGTTTACCAGCACAGAAGATTAATGATGCAATATCTCCGCACTCGGCATAAATACGCATGGCACGTTCTACTGCTCCTGTTCGATAATATGCTCCTGCAATGTAGGGACGAATGATTTGTTTTATCAATCCATTCGGCAAAAATCCCTGTACCTCATTCCAATAGTTGATACAAGCATCGTATTGTGAAGATGCGAATAAGGCACGAATAACTTGTAAAGCATAGCGATCTCGTAATCTATTACCTTTATAAATCTGTGCCCGGTAGGCAATATCTTTTAATCCGATGCTCACGCGATCGTTGGTTGTAGGATAATACCATGGATCGTTCTGTTCCATTCGTATCTCCTCACAAAGTTTTGCAAGGGATAAACATTCTGCAATCTCCCTATCCTTATGCAGAACAATCCAACGTATAAACTGATTGCGCATCAAAGTATCATTTGCAGAACCTTCTATAAGGTGAGTTATACGCAATATCTCTTTGCTTGAATAGCGGTACACTACACTATGAATATCTTTTAGCGGAATATCGGTTGATGTTAATCTTTGCCACAGTTCACAGTTTTGTATCGTCGTACTTTTCGGTAGGCGTTCTCCATCTTCGTTATAATCATATAGCTTGCTATCGTCATAAATTCGAAATGTATAGTATTCGGACGGGGAATACCATGGACTTCCGCCGGAATAAACTTCACGAGGCAAGCAAATCAGCACCGTCAGTATAACACTATGAATGACGATATATATTTTCGATTTCATCAGTTGCATATTTTGTAAGAGCGATAGAATCCAGATGGTATAATATGACGGAGTATTCAATGTTATTCCTCAAAGTTCTTTCAGCGAGTTGCTTTACTTTTAGAACCTCATCATAGCGAGGACTCTCTAATCGAATTATATCATCTCGTAAAAGTTCATGTGATTCCAAATAGTGATCTTTAAGAACCTTATATGTTCCATCGGTTAGTTGTTGGTAATAGTTCGTATCTAAAAAATCAGTTGTTCGTAAAATTGCTTTGAATTTATTATCCCGAAACCATACACCCCACGAAAAAGTCGGATATGCAAAATCAAGATGCATCCGATAGCTTACATTTTTCAAATAAGGGCTAATATCCAAATAGTCCAGAATGGAATTTTTCGTATTGATACTTTTTAACGCCCCCGTATTATAGAGCATCAATACCCCCCGATCCACAGGAGGGCAATCATCCCGTAATTGATGTAACCGAATAGTCGAACTCAGCTCAATACCTTTCTTATGCAGAGAATCCCTTGCAATTCGGCATAATTTGAAATAACTGTTTCTTGTAGTTCTGGTCCAATCGCAATCAAATTGTACCTCATTTATATTATTTATCTTGTGTCGAGTTGCTATTGCCAAAATACGGGTAATAATTCGGTTGGCATAATCCGCTTCTTTCCCGTTGACACTACGTATTGCTTCAAGTGTGATATAAACAGTTGGGACAATCTCCATATCTGAAAGTGGGGCTTGCAGAAAAGTTGTCGTGGCAATAGGTATCGCAGATAGCTGTTCACCTAGCCAATGATTGTCCAATGCAACATCGAAGAAACGCAAATAAAGTCGTTTGATATGATGATTTTGAAGAAAAGCCAATTCCGATTCTGTCGGATTAAATGTAGTTTTCCAATGATAAATTGAGTTATATTCACGATGTGGTCCAATCGTTTTGACAGCAAGAGAATCGGTTGCAACTATTAGTGTAGAAGCATTCTGCTTTCCACAACTAACCATTAAAATTGCAACAAATACGAATATGTAATTTTTCATCTTCCAAGTTAATAGGGGCAGCATATTATACTCATTTACTTATTATATCTATTGCAAAGTAAGTGAGTAAATCTATCTTATTTATCGAGTTTCTGCATCACTCCTCCACATTTAGGACATACCGGATTATCTTCGCTCCACTCTTCGACATTCTTTGAACCGCACCACATGCAGAAAGGTTCATCGGGAACATATTCCCAAGTAGGTTTCCATGTAGTCGAGATCGTTGACATATCAGGCACACCTTTTAGATATGAATTATCACACAGCCTTTTACAATCTTTACAGGCAAAGGAAGTGAATTTGGCTAATGGTGTACCATCTTCCCAACGATGGCCTACGCAGGAATCGGAGTAGCCGCAGGCGAGGCAGTAGAATCGAGAATTTCCATTGCTCATTTTTTCCCAAATAGTTTTTGCCACCATTTTATCTGTCGAACACGTTCTAATTCTTGTGCTGTTCTCACTAATTCTCTATCTATCAACTCTTTCTCTCCTTGAATTTTACTATTTTGGTTTGATAGATCAATGATAGTCCTTTGTTTATTTTCTATTGTCATTTCATACCTCTGAATCACCTCTTTATATCCATCTATTTTAGAAGTTAGAACGGCTTTCTCAACAGCAGATGCTGTTCTTTCATTAGCAATAAGCTGATTCAATATTTCAATTTTATTTACTTGCTCTACGATATTTTTTTGTTGTTGATTATTGGCTATTTTTGCATTTGCCAATTCTTCTATTATGCCATTATACTGTTGAGAAATGGTTTGGTGGGCCGTCTCCAATAAAGCAAATTGTTCATTAATCTTTTCTATTTCTGCCAGATTCTCCTGTTGTTCTTTTAACAAAATATTCCTGTGCTCTTTATATCTATGTAACAACTTAACAATATGGCCTATATACTTATTAAATTCTTTAGTGTCATAGTCATTTCTATGTTTACAAGCATCATTATAATATTTCAGCATTTTATCGGGCTGATTATCCATTAAGGATTTACGAGCTAAAGCATACAAATTATTAGCATCAGTATTATTGTTGTAAATTTCCACGTCTTTTCGTGATGTTGTCTTTTTTATTTCTGCTACAACTCTTGGGTCCACTTGAAAGATACTGGGACTAATTGGATTGTCGAGAAATATACCATTTAAGCGTCTACATCTACTAAGTGCCACATAGGCCTGTCCTGGTGCAAAACAATCTCTTAAAGAAAGCATTACATGGTCAAACGTCAGACCTTGGCTTTTGTGAATTGTTATGGCCCAAGCTATTTTAATCGGGAATTGAGTAAATGAGCCCAATACCTTTTCTTCCATTAATTTTGTCTCTCGATTCCAAGTGTATTCGATATTTTCCCACGTACACTTTTCAATAACATATCGGACATCTTCATTTGTCAATGGATTCTTACTCTTTATGGAAATGTAATCATCATCGAAGTGTTCGATTTTTCCAATCGTTCCATTATAATAAGTTTTTTGTGGAAGGCCATCATTATCAAAATGATTTCTGCGAATCATTACTTGGGCCCCAATTTTAAGTTTGATGAAACTCTCAACTGGCATTATTTTTTCCGGAAAATCGCCTTGTATTGAAGCTTGGTATTCTTTTTCATCCCCTTCCAATGCATCGTACTGTTGTTGATTATAAGCATCGACGATCCTATTTAGGGGAGCCAAATGAATAATATCCTCTCGGGCTAATTCCGTAGGCTCACAGCATCTTTTATTAAGTGATATTATATCTTCTGGTTTTAACTCATTAATTCGGACTTTATTTAATAAATCAATAAATTCAAACTCTTGTTGTCGATATGGCTTGGTTAATTCTAATTGAAAAGGTTCACTTTCAATATATGCTTTTGAATCAAAAAAATATATAGATTTATATCCTTGTTGTTGTAAAAGATATTTTATCGAAACCAAGGTGTTGGTTTTTTTATCAATGACTTGACCGGACGCAATAGGTGATAGCTGAAATGCATCTCCTACAAGTAATACTTTAACACCCCCAAAAGGGCGGTTATCTTTTCTATAGGCTTTCAATATTTTATCAATTATATCCAAAATATCGCATCGAACCATTGATATTTCATCAATAATAAGTAAGGAAAGATGCTTAATAAGCTCGACTTTCTCATTATTATAACTAAAGCACTTCTTTATATTTGATATCTCATATTGCTCATCTTCTGGTAAGAACGCAGTTGAAGGAAGTTTGAAAAATGAATGTATAGTCTGTCCATGAGCATTTACGGCGGCCACTCCAGTGGGTGCTAATATAACATATGATCGTGGAGTTTCTGATCCTTGATTTTGGCGTTCAAATTCGCTAACGACATATTTCAGAAAAGTTGTTTTACCCGTACCTGCTTTTCCCGTTAAATAAACAACTCGTCGTTGAGTATCTTTTAGAACTAATTGAGCATACTCAAAAAACTCCTTATTAGTAGGGTCAAGTTTAATACCGTCAATTTCGAACGATTTTTGAATCATAGCAGAATTTTGCCCCGCTCAACTCCTTTCGGGTAACTATAAAAAGAAAGTGTGGAGTTGTTAGTTTATTTACGTGGAGGTTCTGGAATACCTTAACTGAAATAAACAATACCCCACACTTGAGCAGTATATCGAGAATGATATAGCTACGCAAGTGATGAGTGTTTGTATTGCCTATCCCTCAGTTATTGAAATTTTCCAGATTTCCACGTAAGGATAAAAGCTAAACACTTTCATCAATCAATATGTCACTACCCATCGGATAGCACCACAAAGTTAGAAAATGTTTCTTAAAATACAACCACTCGCGGGGTATTGTAGATGCAAATTTCGGTTAAAAGTTTCTGAAAATCAAGATTGACCTTATAGAATGTTTATCATAACTTTCGGGGAAGTGTTGACTATGATATTTATTAAAAAAACTCGCCATTTCTGACAAGTTTTTACATGTAAATACTCACTTAGTTTGATATATAATTAAAGAATAAGTGAGTGTAATTTTTTATAAAAATCAAGTTTCCTATCATAATGGATAAGAATATGGACTGTTATTAGGAATATAGGTGGTTATATGTGATTATGAAAATTTTGGTACATCTATAAAATAAATTAAATATTAACTCATTTTTTATAATATTTATATATATAAATAAATGAAATATGAGTTATTCCAATTTCATAACACTTCCTGCCAATGTAAACTTACTGATGACATGGGGTATTTCCACTGGGTCTTTACCCAGATATTTCTGCGACCGATAATCCACTACCCGATAATAATTCACCCCGGTACGATTGTCTTTACCTCGCTTGAGTGTGCAAAAACTTTGCAGATAGCTAACTGCCGTGGCAGGTTTTTCAAAAATTTTCAGCCCTGACGCATTGAATATAGCAATCATCAATTCATAAATTTTGTCTCTGGAATAACGCTCGCCCGGTTTGAAATAATTTTCCACAAGGGCACGGAATGGGTGCTCTCGCTCTAATGCATTAAACAGTACCGCATTATAAAAGCCATTATACCACTTATTATCCTTATTTCTCTTGTCAGACAATGTATCTACGAGGTATTCATGCGGAGCATATTTCATTAGTTGATGAAAGCGTGATATAAATTGTTTTAACTCTCTGGATACGCTCCGTTCGGCACGTGCTGTCAGGTCCTCACTCATACTCCCATCAGCAATACGCTCTTTCATCAATTTTACACACTCGTCGATATTAGCATTTTGAATAGCCCTAAACTCATCATCTACTGTAATCTCTGCGGCTTGTTGGTCCTTTGAATACGAGTCATCAGCAAGTGTGTGTCCGAGGATTTCACAATCCTCCTCTAATGCAGCGATAATAGCCGTTGCATCAGAATATAGTTGCGAGCGCAGACGCACAAACTCATCAAGAGCATCTATATTGAGGTACGAAACAGCTAAATTTTCATTGATATCATTACGTACCAACCGAATCGGAGCGCTTCCTCCATAAGAAACTTTCCATCCAGACATTTGATCGGCGACAGCTTGCCCCACATTTCGATGAATCACATCATTATAATTCTCCAATCCGAAATTTATCTGATTAATGATCTCAATGATCCACTTTGCGCAAGCTATATTATGCTGCTTATCGAAATTTTTCTCCCATACTTTCTTGGACTGAATATCATAAATGAACCGTTCGCTCAAAAGCCCCTCTTTATGACGGCACCGACCGGCTATCTGCAACAATTTTTCGGGAGATAACAACGTATAAAGGTATTTTGTATCAGATACGGATATAAGATGATACCTGTCCTCGATGTCTATACCTGTAAAATAGGTACACGTCAGAAAGGTAATCTGCCTGGTCAGGCGGGTCCCGATATTCTCTTGCGGATAATACTCTCCTGCCTGCTGTTCACTCTGACTGCTGCACCATATTTCGCACTTTCCCTTCAACTCATCCGGTAGCAGTTCGATAATTATTCGCATGGAAGAAACCGTATTGTAAGCTACGACTATTTTATCCTCCGGATACTGTCGTATGGTTCTTTCCAATGTCGTTGCCACAGTTTTAGGAATGTTTGTCGATCGTATCATCTCAATCGGGCGACGAATAAACTGTTCGTATTTCACGTCGATCAAAGGCAGATCAGCCAGTCGGGGATCGGAGAACGGACGGATAGTCGCCGATACCAGACAGCGGTTCCGTTCGGGGAATTTGAAAAAATAGTCGATGACGTTTTCCAATGCCGGACGATATACACCGTCTGTTTGATAACAATCAATTTCATCGACCATTATGTGCCATTTCTCCAGATTCTGCGGCAAGTATTCCATCAACCGCGGTAAGCTGTCAGCAACTACCAAAATCTTTTTATAAGGAATTTTCTTATTGCCCAGATAAGCACGGATATTTTTGGAGGTTACTCGTTCAATATCGCCTATGCCACTACCGACATAAAGATACCTTTTCGTACCGTCCTCGGTTATTCCCTTGCAATACTTACCATAGGCCAGACTCCTTGTGGGACAAACTACGATGCAATTATTTTCCGCATTCAAGGCTAAAGTGGTGGCTCCGATACCTGTAACATTCTTTTTAATGATGCCATACGGCAACTGTCGGAATACCTCACTGAATCTCTTGGTATTATCTTTTATAAGGACCTCCAAGGAATCCAATCGGTTCTTCTCGGTTTCGTTCGGGTGCAAATGATATACGACACCGGGGACATCCAACACCTCCGCGTTGTTGATTATACACCTTACAACAACGCCATCTTTTTCCTCCGTATCGAACTGATAGCGGGGATCGTCAATACGCTTGGCTTCAACAGTCAGCGCGCAAAGTACTAAAGCTTTTTGTTTTGCTTCCATCTTGGAAATAAATTACGTTCCGGATTCTCCCTTACGGAACTATTCGAAAGAATTGCCCGCGCTCTCACCGCAGGCAATCCAACTATTCGGGCATTCTCAATTACAGTCAAGAATGTCGCGTAAAGACTTTATACGCCTTATTCAGATATTTACAAGATAAGCAAAATTTTCGAGATTTCCAAATATTTTGGTGATTATTTTATTGGTAATCAGTGCTTTTATTGCACGTCCAGAACCTTTTCCAGCCGCCCGATATGATTGCTGATGTTCTTGTTCAGAACCTGCGCATAGGACTGCTGGGTAACTGAAATATTAGAGTGTCCGAGCAGTTTGCTCACCACCTCGATAGGCACATCGTTGTAGAGCAGGATAGTCGTGGCAAAGGTTTTCCGGGCCGTGTGGTGCGTCAATTTCTTGTCGATACCTACTACATCCGCAATTTCCCGCAGATAGGAATTGACCTTTTGATTGGAGATACGCGGCTGGATATAATCGTCCGTACTACCGAATTCCCGGAACCAGGCTATCAGTTTCTCTGCCTGCGGGAGCAACGGAACGGAAACCTCCCGGTCCGTCTTTTGACGAACAAGCGTGATCCAATTCCTGCCGTCAAATCCTTTCGTGATATGCTTCGGTTGCAACGCCTGCGCTTCATGGTAGGCAAGCCCCGTATAGACCGAGAAGAGGTAGATGTTCTTCACCGTTTCCAGACGTTTCTGGGCAAAATGATGATGCTCCAGTTTGTGCAGTTCCTCCTGCGTGAGAAATACCAGCCGTTTACGCTCTTTTAAGGGCCTGTATTCAACGAAAGGGTCCTGCTGGATATAGTTGCACTTGAAAGCGTAAGTGACCATCTGACGCACCCGCTGCATGATTTTATTGATGGTGATGGCTTTCAGACCTTGCACTATGAGTGCTTCTTCGAACTGCTTCACAAAGCGATAGTCCACGCTTCGGATGGGAATGTCCTGCATGTTATACGAGGTGCGGATATACCGCTCTACATGGGCGAAAACCTCCCGGAATTTTTGCAATGTGGTAGGTGAATACTCTTTGCCTACGAGTTGCTCCATCTTGTTCAGACGCTCCCGGAAAATCCCGCACAACGTATGTTCCTCCACCGTCTTGTGCTTGTAGATCGAGTAGATTTCAGCCAGCGAGACATTCCCGTCCGCTTCGTACAATTTACGCTCTATACCTTTGAGTTCGATGGTGATGTCTTGCAAGCGACGGTTAATCAGCACGGCATCTTCCGAGGTTCCACGGACACATTGAGCGTCTTTGTCCCACAAGTCTGGTGTTACATAAAGTCCCGTCGAAAATTGCTGGCGTTCTGCACCGTCAGTCGTTAACTTGCAGTAAATCGGGGCTGTACCCCGTCGGTTTTTCTTAAATTCGTAGAGATAATAAGTGATTCTCAGTATTTCAACCATAGTCAGCAGATCGTTTTCATAACCCGCTGGAATACCTTTTATTACAAGTCTGGAATACAACTTTTGCCCGAAAGCGAATTGTATTCCAACGAACCCCTAAAATACCCCGATTTTGAATGGTTATTAAAATATCTTAAAATATGGCAATTTTGTTTATTTGCTGATTATAAGATGCTTAACTATTTTACGGGGTATAAAAATAGGGGGCAGATTTTGCAATCTAACCCCTTCCGTAGCGGGTCCGAGACTTGAACTCGGGACCTCATGATTATGAATCATGCGCTCTAACCAGCTGAGCTAACCCGCCATTGCTGAAAGCGAGTGCAAAGGTAATAGAAATTTTCAATCGTGCAAAATCTTTCGGCAAAAAAACGCCGTAAAATTTATGATTCCGGGTTGTGGCATTGATTTTGAGCGCGCTACGGAAAAACCGCAATCTATGTCTCTTACCCAATCGGTGCGTGCCGGAATCCGTGATGCGCTCGGTGTTGTCAAACTCATCGCCGGACTGGTGCTCCTCGTGGCCCTCTCGTGGGAGATCATTGCCGGCGACCATGTCCACATGTCCCGCACCTATCTTGCGATCCAGTTCGTCGTCTGCCTCGTTTTCCTGTGCGATTTCTTCGTCCGCTGGGCCGCTGCCGAACGTCCGGGCCGTTTTTTCTGGCGCAACCTGCCGTTCCTGCTGCTTTCCGTACCCTACCTGAACATCCTGGCGTGGAGCGGCGTCGGCATGACCCACGACTGGGGCGTGCTCGTCGGGCTTATCCCGCTGCTCCGGGCCTTCCTGGCCATGGTGATCATCGTGCGGTGGCTGGTCTCCGAAAACAGGATGCGGAGGCTCTTTTTCGCCTATATCTTCACCGTCGTCGTCTTTACCTATATCTCCGGGCTGGTGTTCTACGACTACGAGGTGCTCGTCAATCCCAAGCTCCACGGCTTCGGCAATGCGCTCTGGTGGGCGTGGATGAACGTCACGACCGTCGGTGCGGAGATTTTCCCCGTCACGGCCGTCGGCAAGGTCTTCTGCGTGCTGCTTCCGTCGTTGGGCATGATGTTCTTTCCGATCTTCACGACCTATGTCCTGCAGGAGTACACCCATAAGAAGGGGGAGTAGCCTTCTGTAAACCTCCCGGCCGTTGTTACGGCCGGGAGGTTAAAATTGCCGGAACAGCGTTATTTTACGCTTTTCGGCACACGCGGCTCCGTCAGGACCGGGCGGCGATCCCGTTCAACCCGATCAGCTGCACACGCTGTTCCAGGTCGCCGATGTCGGGCCGCGAGTGCCGCTGGGTGAACGAGCGGTAGTTGTAGACGGTGCGGATCGAACAGTGCAGCAGCGCGGCGATGGTCGCCGTGTCGGTGATGCCCAGGCGGATCAGCGCGTAGATGCGCAGCACGGTGGTCAGCTCGCCGTCGTGACGCCCCTCGGTGCGGGCCTCGTCGGCAAGCAGGCCGTTCATCTCGTCGATGAACGAGGGAAAAAGCCCGAGGAAGGTCTTGTCGAAAAGCGCATAGAACTCCTTCAGCTCGTCGTTGCGGACGTTGCTGCGGGCGCATTCGCGGCGAAGTTCGGCGATCCGGTCGTCGCGCAGCATCTTGTTGACATACTGATACGTACCCGAGAGTTTGTTGATATATTCCGAAATCGTCTGGAGAAAGCCCCCGATATAGACCTCCTTGATCCGGTTGGCATCGGCGATCCGGAGGTTCTGCGCGCTCAGGCGGTCGTTCGTCTCGCGCAGGATCCGGGCCAGGCCGTTGAGTTTGTCGTTCGACTCGCGGAGGGTTTGCTGCACGGCGCAGAGCTTCCGGTTGCGGGACAGCACGTAAAGCCCCGCGGCGACGGCCGAGACGAAAAAGAGCAGGATGACGACGATCAGCACGATGTACATCGTGTGCAGGCGGGCGTTGCGCTCGCTGTAAGCCGCCTCGATCTGCGGCAGGATGGCCATGTCGCGCCACGAGCGGCTCGGGGAGTTGAAGAAACGCGTGTCGCGGATCGCCACGCGGATATAATCCATCGCCCGATCGACGTCGCCCCGGTTGAAAAGCTCCTCGGAGACGGTGCACAGCGACCCGTGGTCACGCACGGCAGACTGGATGTCGGCCATGGCCGAACGTATGAACCAGGCGAGTTCCTCGTCGGGACGCCCCGCCTTCCCCTCGAGCTGCGCCTTGTGGTTGGCGGCCTTGGCGTAGGAGTGGGAATCGGAAGGGACCGAGACCAGCAGGCTGTCGCAGAGGGTCGAAGCCTCGGACCAGTCCTTGCGGACGATGGCATCCATATACCCGTAGTACAGGCTCGTGAAGGTGTCCTCGCTGATTTCCGCCGCGCTGACCGCATAATAGTGCTCGCGCCGGCGGAAAAGGTCGCGGCGTTCGCCCGGCTCGGTCAGGGCGTAGAGTTCGCGGTTCATGCGATGCCGGGCGACATAATAGGATTGCAGCGCCCGGCGGCTGACGTGCACCGTGTCGCGGATGCCGCTCAAGATCTCCTCGGCCTCGTAGAAACGTCCGCCCAGGCTGTAACAGAGCGCAATCCCGGAGCGGGCACGCATGATCAGGTCGTTGTCGCCGGTCTCCTCGGCCAGCGCAAGAGTTCGCCGGAGGTAGAGAAGCGCGAAGTCGCTCTGATAGGAGTTGTAATTTTCGGCGAGCCGCTCGGTCAGGTCGAAACGCTCGCGCAGTGAAAGCCCGTCGCGGGTCAGAGCGCGCTTGAGCGAATCAATGCGGGATTCGCGCCGCGCCGTGTACTCGCCGCTGCGGGCGATCACCCGGTCGAGACTGCGGAACAGCTCCTGCAGGTCGGTCTTTTCACCCAGGGAAGCCGGAGCCGCGGACAGCGCGGAGAACAACGCTGCGGCAAGAAGGAGGATTTTCATTTCAGGTTTCGGTTTAATGCAAACATAGCGTTTTAATAACACAAAAGCAAATCAGAAGAAAGGGCCTGCGTATTACAAATGTATTAAAAAGTAAAATATCAAAGTTTCAGCATTTACATAACGCACGGGGGTGTAAAAATCGAACATGCTGATAATAAACAAGTTAAGATTTACATTCATTTACATTTTCGGGCAAGGCCCTTTCCGCATATTTATTAAGGGCTATCTTTGTAATGAAAATATTTTCAATATTCACCCGAAATTTAGCTAAAATTTTCCAAACTTTTTCAGACCAATTAACCTAAATGCTATGAGAACAACTCTATCTCTGAAAATCCCGAAGAGGAGCGTCACCCCGCTGATCGCGGTACTGCTGCTGACCGGCACGGTATCTCTGGGCACAGCCTGCGACGACGACAAGGACTACTCCCGCAGGGAACACATCGAGTGGTCGAACTCGCCCGAGTTCGAAGAAGCGCTGACGGGAACCCTGCACATCCCGGTCAGAGCGTCGAAAGAGCAGGACGCCACTCCGTTCAAAAGGTCCATCTATATCAAAAGCAATGTGGCTTATCAGGTCGGATTCGAAGGCGAAAAGGAAGAGTCCGGAGAACTGCCGGCCGAGGAGTGGCTCAACGTCGACGAAATCAAACGCGGCGTCAGGCCCGGAATCGACGAACTGGTCCTGCTGATCACCCCGCACACGGAGTCCTACGTAGAACGGAAAGGGTGCATCTCGCTGCACACCGACGTCGAATTCCTCAATGAATTCATCGCCGTGGTGCAGGGATTCCCGAAATACACCAAAGATTACGAGGGCAACTTCGACTGGCTGAAGTACGGTTCGGCGGAACCCCTGGAGACCCGGGGCGAAACGCCGATCGACAGCTGGACCGCCGACCAGAAGAAAATGGGGCTGGAATCGACGCCCGCACAGGAGGGAGGCACGGCCTACTGCTACGGCAAAAACGGCTACGTCAAGCTCGGCGACGACGCCGGACACGGAGCCAACCTGCTGACCCCGTACGATCCGGGCATCCGGAACGACACGGCCGCCATGGTCCGTTTCAACGCCATCGCCTATGCGGCGGCCGACGGCACGAAAGACAACGACGAACTGACTGTGCGGATCACGGGAGGCGGGCAGTTCGCCGACGGAACCACCGAGAAAACCGTCCGTGTGGGACACCTCGACCCCACGGCCGCGGAGCTTCCGACGGCCATGTGGAAAAACTCCCAGCAGGAGTTCATCATCTTCTCCCACCCCAAAAATCCCTTTACGAGCAACACGCGCATGGAACTGATGGCCGGCAAATACGAGATGGAGAGCGGCAACACACGCATCTTCATCGACAACCTCTACGTGCTGCGCCTGAAATGGTACGATTTCGAAGACCTGTTCGGCAAACTCCCCTGGGAACAGAATGCCCCGCGACACTAAAAACCCAAACTACGACATACGATGAAAAAATTCTACACCAAGCGCTTCAGCCTGATCTGCGCCTTCGCCGCCTCGGCCCTATTGCTCGGGGGGGGGCAGCGAGGATGAAACGGAGCCGGCTATCGGCTCGAAAGGCGTCAGCAGCGAAGTCTTCGTCTCCAGCGACGCAGGCTCCCGCACCATCAAGGTAGAGACCTCCGGACCGTGGCAGGCGCGGCTCACGCCCGAGACCAGACTCTGGGTCTCGGTCGACGGCGCCGACAGCGGCGAAACGGGCGGCTCGCTCAACCTCAATTACCGGACCAACAACTCGCTTCCCCGCAAGGGAACCATCCTCGTCTCATCGGCCCGCCAGCAGGTCGTCGACACGATTTACCTGATGCAGTACGGCACGACGCCGCTCCTGGAGTTCAAGTACATCGGAAAACAATATTCGTCCGTTAGCACGATCGACTCCGTTGCGATCGACACCAACATTCCGTTGTCCAAGAAAATCTACTGGACGGTCGTTTACGACGAGAATTCCGCTGCCGAACCGTGGGCCGACAGCGTCAGCTACGCCCAGGATTTCAAGTATTTCCGGTTCCGGATCGCCGACAACAAGAAATTCGAGCCCCGCGCGGCACGGTTTCGTCTGCGATTCCGGGATGACTGGGGCGAAGATCACACAACCTATTTCACAGCCTATCAGGGTATCCCGGGCGGTACGGCGGAGACCCGCGAGATGACCTTCGAGGAGCTGCGCGGGCTGATCGCGGAGGCGGAAGGCGAGATCACCCTCGATCAGGACATCGCCGTAAGCGGCACGGTCATCAGCGACTGGGCCTCGCCCAACATGGCCGGAAGCCCCATGCCCAAGGCCGCGGAGAAACCCGACCTGGGCATCAACGACTGCACGGCCTACATGCAGAACGCCGACGCCTCGCTGGGTCTCGCCCTCGTCACGACCGACGCCCAGCAGAACAACCTGCAACGATATGACAAACTCAAACTCTGGTGCAAGGGCCTCACGCTGACCAAGCGGAGCAACCCCGAGCGCTACACGCTCAGCGGCGTGACGCAGGACCACATCGTCACCAAAGAGGCCGGGACGGCCGAAGAACTGCCCGCGAAGCGACGCTTCATCGACCAGCTGACCGACGCCGACATCTACACCCAGGTGACGCTCAAACGCTGCCAGATGGCCGTGCGCACCGGACGTTTCATCCCCGTGCACATCAACTACACCAACAGTTTCAACAACTACTACCCCGCGGCCGTACTCGACCGTCACGGCGACATGATCTACCTGATGACCAACCACGGCTGCGACTGGCGTTTCAAGGAGATGCCCGACGGCGAGGGAACGATCACAGGCATCATCGTACACGAGCCTTACACCTTCTTCGAGCGGGGCGGCGACATCGGCCGTTACCAGATCCGCAACGTGACACGCGAGGACATCGCGCTGGACGAGTCGGCCGACAACGTCTTCTCGGCCGTGGCCGTGGAGTGGAGTCCCGACGGCAGCAAAGACCCCCGCGCCTACGCATTCCCGCAGTATCCGCATCCGGCAACCGACAGCGGTCAGGCGCATTGCGTGGCCGCAACGACGGGTTCGGGACTCTCGTTTATGAGCACCTACGCCTGGCTGGCCGTCGGCAGCGCCTACCGGGCCGCCGAAAACGGGCTGACCATCAACAACGCCTCGTGGGGCCACAAACAGCTGTGGGACACGGCGAAGAACACGGGAAACTCCCTGATCTTCGAGTTCTCGACGCAGGGCGTCAGCTCCACGCAATGCTCCTTCGTCTTCACCTGCCGCTACCACTCGGCACAGGGCGGACTGCGCTACTGGACGGCGGAATATTCGCTCGACGGCGACAACTGGAAGAAGCTCACCGATTTCACGGTTCCCGACAACGGCAACTGGGGCAACATGCAGCTCGAGCAGCTTTCGGGCGACAAGAACGTGTGGATGCAGGTTCCCACCGAGATTCTGGGACAGAGCGTGGCATGGATCCGCCTGCGCCCCGTGCAAAACAAGATCGGCACGGCGACGACCTACGACACCGCGACCATCGCATCCAACGGACAGGTAGCCAACGCATTCACCGTCTCCTACGCAGCCCTGCGTTACAACAAATAAACCAGCGAACGACATGAAAACATACGACACGATACAGATGCTGCGCCGGCTGGCTTTCGGGGCGACGCTGCTCACGGCCACGGCCCTGCTGCCCGCCTGCGACGACGATCCCGCCGCACCGGACGAGGAACTGACGACCGATCCGGGAACGAGCGTCCAGCCCGAAACCCTGCGTTTCATCAGTTACAATATTCTCGAGGGCATGAAGCTCGACAAAGCCCAGAACTTCGACAACTTCGTCGACTGGGTGAAGGAGAAGGACCCCGACTTCATGGCCCTCTGCGAGTGCAACGCATTCACCGAGGAGTCGCTCACGGCCCTTGCCGGCCGCTACGGGCACCCCTACGCCATACTCTGCAAGGAGAGCGGATTTCCGGTGGGGCTGACGTCGAAATACCCCATCGAACTGCGCAACCGCCTGCTCGAAGACGTTCCCCTCTGGCACGGAGCCATCCACACCCGCATCAAGGACATCAACGTCGTGGTGCTGCACCTCTATCCCTTCGGAACCTACCCCAACGGGCAGGGCGCAGCCGGGACGGGCAACACCTACCGCGACCGGGAGATCAACTGCATCCTCGACAGCACCATCCGCCGCTATCCGGTGGAACCGCTGTGGCTGATGGCGGGCGACTTCAACTCCTATTCGCCCAAGGATGCCGACGCGATGCCCGCGAACACCTATTTCGAGACGCATTCGATCGTACTCAAGAGCGGCTACTGCGACGCCCTGCGCGACCGCCACAGCCAGTTCTTCCACACCGTTCCCACCCCCTACAACGGCGAATCGACGGCGGATCAACGGCGGATCGACTTCATCTACGCCTCGCAGGCCGTGATGCGTGAAATAACCGACTCGCGCATCATCTACGACGAATTTACCGCCACGCATTCGGACCACTACCCGGTGATGATCGAATTCCGCCACTACCCCTCCGGGAAGCAAGCATCAGGAGTTGCACTTAAATAAAAATTCGCATGAAACAATATATCATATTACTGATCCTGCTGGTTTCGGGAGTGCTGACGGCAGCGCCTGCCTTCGCGCAGAAAAGCGGAACCAAACATACCGTAACGGGCAAGGTTACGGACCAGAGCGGCGAGCCGCTGATCGGCGCGACCGTACTGGTGACGGGCACGACGAACGGCGCCAGCACCAACGCCACGGGCGATTATTCGATCCAGGTTCCCGAAGGCGCTTCGCTGACCTTCCAGTACATCGGCTATGAAGCCAAAACCGAAAAGGTCGGCGCGCGCACGAAGGTCGACGTGAAACTCGAACAGAGCAAGCAGACCATCGACGAAGTGGTCGTGATCGGCTACGGCACGGTGAAGAAAACCGACCTGACGGGGTCGGTGGCCAACGTCAAGATGAGCGACATCAAGGACGTGCCGGTGGTTTCGGTCGACCAGGCCCTCCAGGGCCGCATCGCCGGCGCCGACATCATGGCCACGACCGGAGAGCCGGGCGCCACGACCTCGATCCGTATCCGCGGCACGCGCTCGATCTCGGCATCGAACGAACCGCTGATCATCGTCGACGGCGTCATCGACGGCATTCACGACCTGAACGACATCAACTCCGCGGACATCGAGTCGATCTCGGTGCTGAAGGACGCCTCGTCGACGGCCATCTACGGCGCGCGCGGCTCGAACGGCGTGATCGTGATCACGACCAAGAAGGGCCGCGGCATGGACGGACGCCCCAACATCACCTTCAAGACCGACCTGGGATTTTCGCAGCTCCCGCGTCAGCTCGACATCATGGATGCCACGGAGTTCGCCCGCTACCGCAACGACTACGCCTATTTCTTCTCAAGCGCCGACGGCAACGATAAAATCGAACCCGACTCACCGATGTCGAAATACCCCTTCCCCAACCCCGAGGCCAAAGGCGTCGGCACGAACTGGATCGACACCATCACGCGCACGGCGCTCTATCAGAATTACGACCTTTCGATTTCGGGAGCCTCCGCGAAAAGCTCCTACTACGCCTCGGCCGGATTCAACGAAACGCAGGGAATCATCGACAACAGCGGGCTGAAACGTTACTCGGCGCGCCTGAAGGTCGACCACGAGTTCGCCAAATGGCTCAAGGCCGGACTGAACCTGAGCTACACCTACCGCGATCAGGACGAAAACCTGGCCACCATCGGCGGAACCAACTGGTGGAACGCCGCCGTGTTCCTCAGCCCGTTCCTCTCCCCCACATCCGACATGAACGACCTGTGGTACTCGGGACAGAAATTCAACAACCCGCGCATCATGCTCGACCACTGCCTCAAGAACGCCCGGCGCATTTCGCTCAACAACAGCGCATTCGTCGAAGTGACCCCCGTCAAGGGGCTGAAGTTGCGCAGCCAGTTCACCTACTACTCCTACCAGCGCCACGGACGCTACTACGAGCCGGGATACCTGCCGGCCAAGAAGGAGAACGAAGGCGGTTACGCCAGCCGCGACGAGTACGACGACACGAGTTTCTCAAGCGAAAATACGGTCTACTACGAATTGCGCCCCAAGAGCGGCCACAATTTCGACGTGCTGGGCGGATACACCGCGCAGATCAAGTACGACAACAACCTGAGCATCACCGGGCGCGGCTACACGCTCGACGAACTCACCTGGAACAACATGGCCGCGGTTCCCGACAAGCAGAACACCTCGATCAGCACCAACCACACGGACTGGACCAAGATGTCGGTGTTCGGACGTCTGAACTACAACTACAAGGAGCGTTACTACGTTACGTTCACGGCCCGTTACGACGGCGCCTCGAACTTCGCCGCCAACAAGAAATGGGGATTCTTCCCCTCGGCGGCCCTCCGCTGGAACATCGCCAACGAGAAGTTCCTGCAAAAAGCCAAGTGGATCGACGAACTGGCCCTGCGCGCCAGCCTCGGACGCACCGGTAACGACGCCATCTCGGCCTACCGTTCGCTGGCGGCCGTCGGCAACTCGACGAGCGGCTACCTGATGGGAGGCACGCAGCAGCTGGCGGTCTACCCGTCGCGTCTGGCATCACCCGACCTGACGTGGGAAACCTCGGACCAGTATACCCTCGGAGCCGACATCTCGCTGTTCGACGGACGGCTCAACGTCACGGCCGACGCCTATCTGATCAAGACCCGCGACCTGCTGCTGACCGTACAGGTAGCCTCGCAGACGGGTTACACCAACTACTTCGCCAACGCCGGACGCACCACCAACAAGGGGTGGGAACTCACCGTCGAAAGCCGCAACATCGTCCGTCCGAAATTCCAGTGGTCGACGACCCTCACCCTGTCGCGCAACAGGCAGATGGTGGACGACATCGCCTCGGAAGACTTCGTGACAGCCTACTCGTCGCCGTCGTCGTCGGGAACCACCTACATGATGTACGGCTACAAGAAGGGCTACACGCTCAACGCCCTCTGGGGATTCCGCTACGGCGGCGTATGGCACAACCAGGAAGAGGTCGAGCGCAACAAGATCACCAAGGCCTACGCCTCGGCCAGCGGCAACACCTTCAAGCCCGGATACGCCCGCTATCAGGACATCAACCACGACGGAGCGCTGAACAGCGACGACCTGGTCTACCTCGGATCGGCCGACCCGGACCTCTACGGCGGTATCCAGAACACGTTCAACATCCATAACTTCACATTCAGCTTCTTCTTCAACTACTCGATCGGCGGCAAGATCTACAACGTCGCCGAACTCTGGATGGGCAACGGTTCGCCCTATACCAACCAATACAAGTACATGCAGAACTCCTGGCATCCGGTCCGCAACCCGAATTCGAACCTGCCGATGGCCGGCAGCTACGACGCCCTGCCCAGCGACCGGCTGGTGCACGACGCAAGCTACCTGCGGCTGAAGAACATCTCCGCGAGCTACACGTTCGACATGCGCAAGGTCACCAAAAACCGCCTGCGCGACATCCGCGTAAGCGTCAGCGGCGAGAACCTCTACCTGTGGAAGAAATACAACGGATTCGACCCGGACGTTTCGACATCGAGTTCCAACTCGGCCCTGCGGCGCGTCGACATCGGCGCCTATCCCAAGCCCCGGACCATTATTTTCAGCCTCCAGATCAGATACTAACAGCCAAGACCATGAAATCATACAGTTTCCTGAAAAAATACCTGCTGGCAGCCACGGCAACCGCCGCCCTGCTGTTCAGCGCGTGCGACCTGGACGAACACCCCACGTCGTTCGTAGGACCCAAGGAGTACTACAAGACCCGGGCGCAATGCCTGGCGGGCCTGAACGCCTGCTACATACCGATCAACAGCATCTACGACTACTGTTTCCTGATTATGACCGAAGGCGTCACCGACCTGATGTACATCGCTTCGGGAACCAAGGACGCCCAGCTCGACATATCCCCCGCGAAGCCGCTCAACGGCCAGAAGATATGGACCCAGTGCTACAAGGGCGTCATGTACTGCAACTCGACCATCGCCGCCATCGAACGTTCGCCCCTGAACGACATCAAGGAGTCTTCGGAAGCCGACAAGCTGCCGCTGCTGGCCGAAGGCGTGGTCATCCGCTCGTTCTACTACTGGCTGCTGACCTGCATCTTCGGCGACGTGCCCTTCTACACCAAGGAGGTCGCCGACCAACAGGTGATGCAGGAGATCGCCCACATGGGCCGCATGTCGGCAAAGGAGACCCGCGACTACCTGATCGACGAATTGCAGCGTTACGTGCCCTCGATGGACCAGGTGCGTTCGTCGGAGGTCGCGGACAACCGCATGGGCGCCGCGATGGGCTGGATGATGATTGCCAAGCTCGCGCAGTGGAACCACCGCTGGTGCCGGATCTGTGCATCATCCACGGCGCTGATCCACACGTTAT
>ERZ773148.570-NODE-570-length-32050-cov-17.184123_pt1 | contig 32050 bp, 29 predicted proteins | sample MGYA00580846_ERZ773148 | MGnify/ENA primary metagenome ERZ773148 (study PRJEB29015, sample SAMEA2737879) | human gut metagenome | biome: human gut; feature: human-associated habitat; material: faeces | place: China | collected 2012 ... | reverse complement strand
AATATCCTCTATTCGCTATTATAATATACAATTATAATATATAGATATTACAAAATAGATAATATATACCAGTACCCTTATTATAGGGTACTGGTTATTAATTGTTTTATGAATTAGATTCTTCTTTCATAATGATGATAGAAAATAAATTATCAGTAGCTTGAATAGATACATTATAAAGATTATTATACATATACATAGATTTAGACATAGAAAACATTTCATATAATTTTCTTTTATTATCTTCATCTATATTTTCAATATTATATATAACTCTAAAGTTATCTTTTATAACATTAATCTTGCTATTGATTTCTGTAATTGATAAAAGAGAATATAATATCATATTCTCATCTATACAATTTAGAACATATTTAACGAGATCAATACCAGACATGTTTTTTGTGAATTCAATCAATGAATTAGACATTATGGCATTAGACCCCCTTCTTCTATTTCATTTTCAACAGCATCAGCTTGTATCTCTTTTTTACCTTCTTCAGATTGCATTTTTTCCCAAGCTATATAATATAATACTTGAAACATAGCAACTGGCATATTATACAGTTCCATTAACGATATACGCCCTTTATAAAAAGTAGATAGCTGTTCTATACGTCTTATATCTTGCTCATAAGACCCAGCTGATGCCGTGTAAAAAGCATAGTATCAGGAGATGTTTCGGATTCACTGATTTTTCTTCCACATTTTTCACATCTATCTTCTGGTAAGATATATGTGATATCACGTTCAATTTCTCCATCTACAAGTGTCTGACCAATATCGTATTTATCTGTTTCTACAGACAATGCCTGTAACTGATCGGATGTAAGAGATTCAATAATAGCATTGAATGTTCTAATTCTTCTCTTATAAGTAATAACATCATCACCAATAACAGATTTACAATCTATTGGAATTAACTTGTTATTTTCGATATCAATCTTATATGCACTATCGATATAAGTTAAAATTAAAATAAGATTTTCATATTTCTTCATAAATTTCTGATCTACAAGACTAGGTTCAATAAATGAATTATATAATGATGGTGTCTTCAAACCAAGAACATATTCATCAGAAACTTGGAATAAGTTTACATTATATTTAGATGGAGTACTATTAATATTACCACTATGAAGAATATTAAAATACTTTTCTTTAACTTCATCATTTCTAAATTTAATCATATCAAAAATATTTACTTTCTTCATAAATACATTATTACAATCACTATTATTACAATTAAATGTAAGAATATTAGCATTACCGAATGTGGCAGTATATGCTATAAACATATAGTCATCCATAGATACATTAGGTGTAATCTTAGACCATTCTTTCCAACTAACTGGCTTATTTTCATCTATGATATGATTATAAATAAGCTTAAGTTTATCTTCCATATACTGATTATAGTTACCATTACGAATTCTTTCCGGATCTAATCCCTGAATCTCAATAGGAGAAAATGCGGACATTCTTACTGCTCTTTTTTCAGCCCACAAAACACCATCAGCACATTCAATGGCTTTATGTGTTAACTGATTAATTACTTTAGAAGCAGTGATTGGTTTCTTAGAAATAGTAAAATTATTAAGATTGAGTTTGTTATTCAATGGAGAAAATTTCTTCATTTCATTTCTAATAGTATTTTTTAGTTCTTCTTTTTCTTCTTCTTCTTTTTGTTCTTTTTCTTTTCTATTTTCCTCTTCTTCCTTATCTTCATCATCATCCAACAACCCTAAATCATCATCATCATCTAAAGTATTTATAAAATTGGTTTTTGAATCCAATTTTTTGACAACTGTATTTTCTTCTTTAGAATCATCAAATAAATCATCATCATTATACGTAGTAGATGGAGAAGATGTTGTATTATTATCATCATAAGTATTTACTTTATATGTATTATTATCTTTTGTAGAAATTTCATCATCTTCATCTAATTCTTTTTCAATTCTCTGCTCCTGTCCTTCTTCATAAATCTGATTTGTTTCTTCCTGTAAACGATCAATAGTAGAATCTAAATTCTGAAAAGCCTGATCGATCATAGGATTACCAAGACCTTCTACAGGTCTTTCTGATTCTGGCGGCAATGCCACAGCTCTTTTGTTTACATCTTTAACTTCATCAGATTTAAATTTCGGTAATGGCATTCCCATAGGACTTGCTGTAGGAATAGCACCGTTGGATAACGAAGATAAAGATACATTATTATTCATCATATTATTGTTTTCGTTCATTTTAGTAATTCCTCCTTATTTAAGCATATCTGATAATACTTTACCTGTAGTTATATCTATAGGTATTATAGTATTTACTTCTTCAGAAGTGAGATATATTTTTATAGCTTTTTGATCATTATCTAAACTAACAGATATATTTATTCTAGAAAACATAGGTAAATATTTATTAATCTGTCTCATAATTTCTGTTTGTAAATCAGATACATTAACTTCTGTACCATATCTGAATCTAGAAACAATACCAACACCCATATTTGGATGGGTTTGATCTGTTCCTGGTTCTAAAAGAATTAATCTTGTTACTAATAAAATCAGTGCTTCTGTAGAATAAGTTTCTAACGGTTTATAAAACTTATCTACACTTAATACTGGTTCGCTTACATTTATAATTGAATCATTATTGGTAGGAATATAATCATCCCCTTTACTTAGTATCTTTACTAATTTGTTAAGAATATAAAAAATAAAGCCGACACACGGATGCAGGAATATTCCTGCATCCGTATCGGTTTCGTTGTATCATTAAAAAGTATATTACCAGTTATAATTGGTCGCTTCTCTGTACAAACCAATTTTATCACTAAAATCTTCTATTGATTTAAAAGACTTACCAAAATCAAAATCAGGATATTTTCTGATTTCCATTGGGTCGATATTTTCTCGTTCTAAAGCTTTATAATCGGTTTCATCTCCATCACACGTTCCAAACATTATTCTAGAAACACTTTCATAATCAGTGTCTACATGAACACTAACAAATCCACTAACATTAAATTCATCAGTATATTTACGATAGTAGTAATCAATCAATCTAGTAACTGTATGTTCATAACAATACGTTCTTATTTTATTATTATATAATAATGCACCTGATGATTTTAATGAAAAGATACTTTTCGACATATCACTTACTATAGGTTCACGATTAATCATAAAAAGAGATGTTACATTTAAAAAACTCAAAAATTCATAAACGTTATAATAAGTTATTCTCTTTTTATATAAAGGAGATTCTTTACAAGATATAGATCCTTCACTGATTTCATGATATTCATCGAAATATTTTATATATTTCAAATTAGTCTTTCCGTCTTTCATTCCTAATAAAAATGGAATAAACTTAGTATCATCTGTTTTAACTAATTCTATGTTTCTATTATCTATAACCTTATAATTATAGATTTCATAAAGAGTATTATTTTCTTCATTAATTCTAGTAACGTACTTTACAGCACTGACTCGTTCAATACTAGGTCTAACACATTTTAATCCTACAACACGAGTAGGATTATTTTCGTCATAGAATACATTGTATCTATAAATAAGATTTATATCATCATATTTCATAGATTTTTGTAATGAAGTGATATTATCTCTTAAAACAATGGTATTTAACTTCATAATTCTTTTGTTTCTTTTACGATCTTTATCTACTGTGAATTCTAAAGATATAACATGTTCTAAATCTTTATACTGATTTTGTGTAATTTTACTACGAGCTACAAATTGTTTCAAAAATCTAGATACGCCTATTCTTTTCATATATTTATCTTTAATAGATAAATTAAAGATATTATCTACACTATATCTAGTGTTCACAATTTCGATAAGATCGAAAATCGTTAATTTGTTTTTAAACAAAATAGTTTCAAGAAAATTAGCGTTTGTAATATATGGTTTCCGCTTCATACTTGTTTCTCTCTTGATTTCTTTAACCTTTTCGATTTCCTTGTTCATAATAAAACTTCCTTCCTATCTCAATTACGAGATATTAAAATAAATTATGTAATAAGATGAGTATTTCTTATTACACTATAATAATATATAATAGAAATACAATTTATTCAAAGTCCTCTATAGTATAATAAAATGATTTAGATATAAAATCTTGCATAGAAAGATTTCTAGTATCATTATCAAATCTACGCTTATATTTCTTACCTGTATTCATTATTACTCTATATGCTGTATTTATATAATAATAAAATCTTTCTTCATATCCAGAATTGTCCCAGAACTTAGATATGTTTCCATACTTATTATACATACACCAATATTCATATCCATCATTTCTATAGAAATGGGTTTCATTTCCAGCAGAATTGTATTCGATCCAATACTCTAAAATTTTACCATTTCTTAACTCTAATTTTCTATGAATTAATTTTCCTTGTTTATTATAATCAGTCCAATTTTGACTATATTTATCAATAGTATGTCTTATTTTTTTATTATCATTAATAGATTGATAGCTATTATTTTGATTCTTTTGTTTAGATCTTCTTCTATTATTGTGTTTCTTATACATATTAAAACCTCCAAAATATAAATTATAAGTAAGTTTCACATTATGTGAAAAACTATCCAGGATACATTATGTATCCTGGATAGTTTTTATTTATTTAGATTTCTTTTTAGCACATCTGATACCTTTATTTTTAAAGTGTCTAATAGCTTTAGTAAATCCATTAACAGTAGAACAGTTCTTATTTTTCTTACAACTCTTCACCAGTCCTTTATTAACAGCTTTACTTTCAAATACTACAACAAGACTGTTTTCTGGAATATGATAATACTCACAGATAGCTTTGTGAGCTACTGCTGGATCATAGATATTTTCTGATTCCATTAACTTCATAAGCATATCATATTCAATCAAATATGATTCCTTACAACATTCATTATCGTAATCTCCACACTCATCACCGCATTCATTACCACCACATTCCTGTGTTTTCATGATAGGAATACTATCAATTGTATAAGACATATCGACATCTTTAAGACCACTCATAGTATCTTCAAATTCTTCACATGCATCATCACATTCATATGTAGTATTACATCTATCGCATTTAGAAGCTTCTCTAATAAGAGTAGCACTTGCTTCGTTAAAAATATTCATATTATAACCCTCCTTAAGGTACTATAATTTTATTAGTATGTTAAACTTATCGTGTCTAACATAGTTTCGTTAATATCATATATACTATCTACACTTCTAGTTCTTCTCATATTAGAATTATTTATAGCAAAATATTTTCCTTTAATATCTTGTAATACAGTAATATCAGAATATTCTTTTAATAATACCTTTTTATATTCATATTTAGTTGGGTCTAATACTGGAAATACATTCATCTTTTTATGTAAAGCTAATTCTAATTGCCATTGTAAAGATGATATATTACTATGATATTGTTCATTTATTTTTTCTATATTCACACTCTCTAATAATTCACTATATTCTAATTGATCATCAGATAATACATCTGTGAATTCTGTCATTAAATGAATAAAATAATCTCTTTCTACATATGATTTAGACTTATATTTATTATATACTTCTCTTAATATATAAGAAGGATCTTCTTTATATTTATAGATATCACATACTGTATATTTATCAAATATACTATCAAATGATACCTTTTCTAAAGTACCATTATCTTTATTTCTTTTAATAACAAAATCTGATGTAATATCATTAGAAAGTACAGTATCTTTTTCCATAGTATCTTTATTCATGTAATTTATAATAAAAACATGAGGATTCATATCTGTAGCACCACATGGTGGTAATCCACCTATAGCTGCACCTCCCATATGTTCATGAATTCTAGAAATAGTTTTTGGATTATCATCTTCTAAATATAATTCTTTTAATTCAGCAAAAATTGTAAGTAATTGAACGAATTCATTATTTGTAAGTCTTATATAATTATATTTACCTTGTTTTGTTATAAATGATTCTTTCTCTATTTGTTTAGCTCTATACTCTGGCATTTCTCTTTTGTTTTTATTATTTCCACCATCTTTAATATCAAATACAAGGTTATAAGGTAAATATATAGCATCTGTAATCCAAGTATGTTTTTGACCATCATAGTCATATTCAATAGTAGGACCTGGTGTTAATAAATCATCTGATCTTATATTTAATACATTATCACAAAATTCTAAGAATTTTTTTTCATAGCTTCCTACATAAGATTTGTAAGTTCCATCAGACCATTTATATTTTCCAGATATTCCTCTATTAGATAACATTTTTGTTTCTTGCCATTCCATATCATCTAATAAAGTTGTTTTACCATATACTTTAAGCATATTATTTTTATAATTTTCTCTAGCTTGTTCCTTACAGCTTTTAGAACAATATGCTTCATATCTACAAGTATCTTCATTCCATTTTGTTGGGTTCTTACATATTCTACAAACCCCACTACCATTTCCTATTGGTTCTTTGTTATTACAAACATCAAACACTACTCTATTTGCTGTGAATCCTTTATCTTCATTTAGCATTTCTTCATGATTATTATTTATATGTGTAGATAATTTCTTTCTTGGAAAAGATTTATTACAATATGGACATTTATACTTTCTTTCATAACTCATATAATTCATAACCTCCTTATAATAGGAATATCGTTTTATTTAAAAGTTCAACTAAGAATTCATTACACATAAAATAAATTTATATTATATATTATATTAGTGTATATCTGAAAACAGATATGAAAATTTATATATCTCTTAAATGAGATAGAAAGGAAGTTTTATTATGAACAAAGAATTTAAAACAGGAAAGAATTTTTACACCATAGTGGTAGATTATATTTATGGTGAAAAATATTCTTTCCACCACGGAAAATCTATCAATCCAGTAATTCTTGGTACAAAGTTTGATTCTCTAGGTAATGCAATATCTAGTGTATCTTCACTTTGCTATCAATATCCATTATTCGAAAACAAAAACAAATTAATCCTTCATGCAATTCGATTAGTATTGAATAAATTGTGTGAAGGAAACAACAAAGTACCTTATGTTTTTATCATAAAAACCGATAAATATGATAAATTTCGTAAAGTATTTATTGACAATCAACCGTTCGATATAAATAAATTTATAGATTTGATCTCCGATGATGTTTTTCTTGACAGAGATGAATCTCTCATTTATAGTATTTATAATATTATAATCAAAAAGGATATAAATATCGTATTTATGGAATATGATAATTTCAGTAAGATAAATGATTTATATGAATCTGCTATGCAAAAAATTAAAAACAAAAAGATTATTAGTAATCTTGATAAAGATATAGTAAGTAATCTTTTTGATTTTAAAATTGATAGTATCAATTTTATTGATTATGTAATCAAAGTATCTGAAAGTAAATTAAATGATCTTTATGATAAAAGAGATATTTATTTATCTATGTTAGGAGATTATGATAATTTCATCTTTGATAAAGATGGTACGCAGACATTCAATTATTTAGATTTTGATTATATTATGGAGGAAAAATAAAATGGAAAATTATGATATATATGATACGAGAGTTATGATATCGTTATCAATTATCAATAAGGAATCTGTAGACTTATTTAAAAAGTTTATTGGATATCTAAATGCAATATTATATTTTTATAGTGGAAATACAAAGAAATTTCTATGTAAGGAATTACAATATAATGTAGATAAACAATATGAATCTGTAATAAAGTCATTATATTCTAAAAATGACGAATGGATAACCAGTATTACTATTCGTCAACTAGACTATAATCATCCACATTTTATATTTTATGTAAAATTGTTATCGTATATAGGATTAGAATCCGGTATAGTTAATATTATATATAGATCAGATAAATCTGTTGGTAACGAAAGTCTAACAAACGATTTATATGGTTTATTAGCATTTCATAACCAATATAAATTCATTTCATTTTATGAAGTGAATCCAAAACCAATCTATAATTTTTATAAGGGGAATTCTAATTCCCCTTATATTAAAATAGATAATGATTTAATGATCGAAGCATCATTATTCTGGTATTTTGATTCTAATAATAATATTATTATTGAAAGTAATCAAGAAACAGAAATATATTTTGATAATACTGATGCTTTGAATGGTTTCATTAGTAAAATTTTTGGAGTTAGAACAGAAGCTGTTAATAACTCTATAAGATATGTAGAATATAAAGAATTACACAAAGTAGATCCGGATCTGTATCTAATTTAGTGTATTATATTAATGGAGGAAAATAAAATGGAAAATTATAAAACTGTCTATGATACGAAGGTTTTAATCTCACTTTTAAGTGATGATAAGAAATCTATAGATTTATTGAAACGATTCTATAAACGTCTCAATAATATGATGATTCAATATGAAGGAAATACAAAAATATTTCTTCAAAATGAATTATATTATTCTGTAAAACCATTATATGTATCTATAATTAATACTATCTATCCATTGTCATATAATGATGACGGAACACCTACTATTGTTATTAGTCAAACAGATCATTATCATCCGAATTTCACTTTTTATATAAAATTATTATTAGACACAGGATTGAATCTTGATCTAATTGATATTATATATAGATCAGATCAAATTATTGGTGGTGTGAAAAGTTTTACAAACGATTTATATGGTCTATTAACATTTCATAACAAATATAAATTCACTTCATTTTATGAAGCGAATCCAAAACCTATCTATAATTTCTATAAGAGAAATCATAATTCTCCTTATAATAATGTAGATGAAGAACTTATGTCTCAGGCTTTATTGAATATTTATTCCGATCTTAAAGGAACAACTATAATCAAAAGTGATCAAAAAACAGAAATCTATTTTGAAGATGCTGATGCTTTAAATGATTTCGTCAATAGAATCTTTGGAGTTAGAACAGAAGCTGTTAATAACTCTATAAGATATGTAGAATATAAAAAATTATACCAAGTTGATTCCGACTTAGTGTATTAATTTAAATGGAGGTATTTAAAATGGAAAAGAAGTTTGATATCAATGAATTGGTGAACGAATTGAAGGAAAAAGTGTCTGATGACGCTAAGAGAGGAACTATTTCTATTAATTGTCAGGAATCGAAAAATATTTTCGAATCCAGACATTCAAAAGAAGTTAAAATAAGCTTTTCTGAAAAGGGTAATTGGAAAGTAGAAGAGTCAAAAGAAGTATTCGCTGAAAGTGACCCCATAAAAAGAAAAGTAACAATTCATAAATCACAATTACACTGTGAAGATGAAATCATAGAAAAATACTATGATGAAAATAACAGATTAATTAAGAAAATCTGTGGTGATTATTGTGAAAAATATGAATATAAAAATGGAAAATTATCAAAATCCATCTTTATAAAAAATGGTAAGTCTACTTTAACTTACTACAACGAATCTTGCTTACCAGTAAAACAGCTTTTCTGTGGAAACAGTTCTGTTGTTAGAGCTAAAGATTATAATACAGTATTTTCTGCTGAATATAATCAAGAAGGTTATATGACTAATCTTGTAAAAGATAATGGTTCTATAACAAAAGAATATTCATTTATGGGAGATAAAATTGTTTCTCATAAAAGCATATTCAAAAATAAAAATAATGAAGTAATAGGAATGGAGGTTGCTTCGTTAAATGACCATGGTCATTTAACTAAACTTGTTTCTAATGGTAAAACTATCAGAGAATTCAAATATGATTATGATTTATCTTATAATAATAATTCATTCAATAATTTTCTCCCATATTATGCTTTCTTGGATTTGGGAGATAAGACTATTATTTATAAGAGAGAAACTAAAAGATTCGGTTTAAATGAATACAAAGCTCCAGATTCTGATAAGTTTTGCTACCAAGAATCGAGACATCAGTATATTATTAAACAATGTGGTTTACCATTACCTCATATTATTAATATAATGACTGTAGAAAAATATGACGCACTCAATAAAAGATTTAATATTCTTGTATCAAAAACCTACGATTCCGGACTTTTACAATTGGATAGTTACAAAATGTATAAAATTAATGACGAAGGAGAACTTGAAAATCTTTCGGAATTAGCTTATGATAGTAATGGTGTTGTAACAAAATCCCATTTATTAGATGGGAAAATCATTAAAAAAGAAACATGGTATACTCATACAGCATCAATGTTTGATGATGATTTTGTACCTTATCAATATTGTATATATGAAGAATTTGGTACTCAAAAAGATATCGAACGTTATGATAGTTATTTTAATGATCAAGTTACTGAGAAAGAAATAAATGATTTAATCATGAAAGAAACGTATCAGTATAGCAAAATTATTAAACATGAATGCTCGATTCTTTACAACCTCGATGAATAAATGCTACTATTTTAATACTCAATTATATATTATATTTGTGTAATATGGTATTTATATCATTTACGTCATTCAATAGATGCCGGATAATAATCCGGCATCTAAATCTTTATTTTGTGGCTACTCAAAGTAGCAGAAAGGATGTTCAAAAATGAACAAAGTAACAAAAAGATTCTTAACGCAAAAAACATTCGACGATTCACAAAATCTGGAAACGATTTGTGAATCCAAAAAAATCACCAATCTTTTAGGTGAGACCGAGAAGTATTCAAAATCAACAAAGTATTTTGTTGATGGTATTGAATTTCGCATTAGAAATTCTGACTGTTTCATTCAAGACGAAACGACGAAAAAAATAACATCATTCATAAAATCCGGTACCCCTAGAGAAGTCGGAGCTTACGACTTCGATGGTAAGTACAAATTTATTCAATATTCCGAAAAGAATAGAGAAAACAACGAAAACATCCCAACTGATGTAGAAATCAGTATGGATGGAAACAAATATACCGGATGGTATAAGAAATCGTCAAGCTGTATCCTTTTTCAAATGCCATATATCGCATTTGAAATCTGCGAACGTTTTAATTCTGTTTACGAATATGTGAATAGAATTATAACAAGAAAATTCAGATCAATAAACCCAACAGCCATTATTCATGGCAAAATTGAATATTTTGAATATTCAAACAAGCCAGAAAAAATCGGCTTTTATATGTTCCCAGAAGTGGATAAACATCATGACGAACCATTAATATCATCATCCATCATTTTTAGGATGATTGATAATAAACCAGTTATCGAAATCTCAACAGTAGATGGTCAAGTTCTTGACTATTCGAGATTCGATAAAGAAGGAAATATTTTAAGCAGAAAAACTGCTTCGTATTTCAAATCAATGTGTGATTTCATACTCACAAAGTATGAGTATGAAGATTATTCTGATGATAGCAGAATCGTCAGAAAAACAACCTATACCATAAATGGTATGGATATCAAAAATTCAAGCACCACTATAAAAACGCAAAGAAAACTTTGCTCTTCAACAGGAGAAATGAGATGGTATAATATAAAAGAAGTTAGAAACATCAATAACGCAAATCAGAGAGTTAAAGAAACTCTTTATAGTGGCATCGATGATAATATAAAGAAATTTTCTAGTTTCTTTGAAAAAGAGTATACAGTTAATTTAGTTAATGGTAGAACAACCTACCTTAAAACTAAAGAATACTCCTCTACCAACGATGGTAATAAAAAAATTATCACAAAATCGTACTTTAAAAATAGAGTACGATCAATAATGACAGAAACTCAAAAGATCGAATTTACAGATGATACTACTGAATACACGAAAGAAGTAGTTATAGAGGATTTTATTGATTAATAAATCAAATACAACTCTAAGTAAATGCGACGAAGTAAATGCCTGTGGATAATCCACAGGCATTTATTTTTTTATAAATTCTGGAGGTCGTTGATGACAAAGCATCACCATTAAGGGACATATCAATTTTATATCCTTTACATTTATGTTATATTTTATTATTTTTAAAAATCGTAGTAAAAGTATGAGATTAACTTTATATTAAATGGTCACGTAAAGGAGGATTTAATATATGGCTAAAACATATGCTGATACTTATCTATATGGTAAATATGGATATGAGAAAAATATATTTGAATTTCTTATGAATGCTGATCAAATCAGTACAATAGATGATACGTTTGATGATATTAAGTATGAATTCAAAAAAAGACAATTACATAGTAGTCTTTTAAAAGTTCTTTGTTCTAATAATGTATTTCTTATGAAAGATGATAATGGAATCGGATTATCTAGACAATTTAAAGTTATTTGTTCTAAAGACCCTAAAACTAAATCTAGTGATTATAAAATCTTTATAGATTGTAGCGGTCTTATATATAAAGCTGATAATGGTAATTATAAATGTAGAAATATTGATACTTTAATTTCTTATGTATTGAATGGTATGGTTACTATGATTTATCATAAAGCTGAAAATTCTATTCTAACATCATATATAGTAAAAGATGCTATGACAGCATTTTCTTTTTTGTTCACACATGTTATTGATTATTTGTTTAAAATTTCTACTATTCCTTCAACTAAATTAAAATGTCAATATTTAGCTTGTATGTATTTTGTAATATGTATTTTAAAGAAAGATTTCAATGATAATTATAAACACATGTCTGCTAAAATTGTAGATATTTCTGATAGAGAACAAGAAATGATTATTAATCAGTGTGATAAAGATGACTTTATCAATATTAAAACATTCACATCTAAACTTTCAGAATGGTTAAAATGTCCTAATATGAAAGTGGATAATGTTGTAGAAAAATGGATTTACCTCTACGGTATCAACACATTATTTGGATTAGAATACTATCCAGCATTATCTGCTATGCTTACAGATGCATATGTAGGATCATATATAAATAATCAAAAAACTATCGAAAAGGTGGTAGGAAATACTTTAGTAAGTTATTCTAAAAATATTATTGCTAGAGGTGGGGATCTTGTATGAAATATAGTAATATTAATAAAAAAGAATCTAATCCTATTAACGAAACAAATTCCATATATACATCAGATAATTATTATGGTATCTTACCTTCTTCTAGTTTACAAGAATATAAATATTCTGGAACAACAGAACAAAATATGTACAATGAAGATCCGATTTCTCAAATTACTACACAAATTAATAATGATTATAGACAAACAATTGAAAATCTTAGAACAAAAACAGAATCAATGAATATGGCTTTAGAAGCGGCATTGGTACCATCTATTATATATGGTTCATCTTACCAACCTTATTATTTAACAAAAGATAAAGATGAATATGGTAGAAAAGTAGACGTTAAAACTATATCTGATCAGTATATTTTCCAAGATCATATGAGTGATACATCTCCATATGAATATGTATTTAATTGTAATATGGTTAAATTTAAATCAAACAAGAAAAGAAATTTAATATATGATAGAACTGTTCATATATATTCTCAAGGTGGAGATACTATTAATTCATTAGTGAAAGATATTTCTAAATATACAAATATTGATTCTAATAAATTAAAATCAATTAATTATTCTATAAGTCATTTAGATGACAATGATACATTAGAATCAGGAATAGATATAGATACAGGAATTCCTAGTACATTATATAATTTGGTAAAAATGGATTATGTTTTACCATTTTTAGCTTTTTTTAATGGTAGAGCTGTACCGTGGGATAAAACAATTATATCTGTAGATAATATTGATACATTTGTTATATTAGATTTAGAAGAATGGAAAGATAGTAATGTGTTACCACTTCCAGATGATAAGGTTAAAGCTAAATTTCAATATTTAGATTTACCTTTCCAAGTAGATTATATTAAAGCTAATGATAAAATTTCTGATGGAAACTATCCTGATAGGTATTTAAAATCTGTTCCAATTTTCTTTTTTGATAGAACTAATGGTGTTGTTAATGGTAATGAGCTTTATAAACAATTAATGAATGGATACGATTGGTTTGCTAATAGTAATGGATTTGAAAGGATATTTACTAAAGATCCATATATTATTTATGACGAATTTGAATATGACGAAAATGCTTTGATTCAAAATAAGAGTACATCGATGCTAGGATCATTATTTAACAAAAGATTTACTGAATTGGATTGTAGATTTAAAATCAAACAATTTAATCTACTTTGTTTCGAATTAGATAACAATGGTGGCGGAATTATTAAAGATGATTTTAAAGTAGAATCTCATCAATTCAATATTCTTAAGATAGAATTAGAAAGAGTAATGAATAAGAAAAGAAGATTTAAAGTATTCTATAATACAAGAGTAGTATATGATCAAGATAATTTCTTAAGAATAAAGAATAAGAAATTAATAGCAGATCAATTTGCTAAATATATGGAAGAATTGACATCTAATGTAGATTTATATATAAAAGAAATATATAAATTATCTAGAAAAGATGTAGGTGAATATAAAGATCCTTCAACTGGTGATATTTATTACTACGATATTTCTGATGATTTATTTAAATCAGATACAACGGATAAAGTATGGGAAAAGGACGAAATTACGTTTAATAAATACGATACTATAATCCCTAGAGTTAATTATGAATCGGTATTAGAAGATTTCACACCTGATCAATTAAAATTGAGAATAGAAAAAGTATTTATCAACAATATGGAAGAAGGACCTACTCCTGTAGAAGAAGTATTTTACTATAATAATCCTGACACACAGTATGTACTAAATGAATTAGCTAGTCAAGTATTTAAAAACGATCTAAAAGAAGTAAGAAATACTATAGTACGAATTAATTCTCAAGCATACACTACTTTATATTTTGCTAAGAATAGAGATTCTGTTCGGTGTATTCAAAATGAATGGTTTTTAAGAAAACATTTAGCAGAAATGTTTAAGTATGATATTAGTAAAGATTATTATATTTCTAATATGGATTTATTAGATGAAGTATTCGATTTTACTTACAAAGATAATTTATCATATGATGAAAACTTAAAAAATGGATTAGATTATATAATTAGCTATGATGCTGATAAAATAGAAGCTTCTATTAAAAGAGGAATAGTAAGTTTACATAAATATGGATCAGAATTAAAAGAATTTATAGATACAGTATCTAATAAATTAACTATGAATCAATGGAGTATGACTAATGGTAATACTTTTGTAATTATATTTAGAAATGGTAAGATATATGAAAAATATAATACTATAGAATATTCAGATTATAGTTTCTCTGTAGAAATAACAAGAAAAGATTATAAAGATACCGATAGTTTTGAATTTGTATTTTTCTTAAATGTAAACAATAATACAATGAAGACTACTTATAAAACACAATCTATTCCAGGTGGTTCTATATCTAATTCTAGTGTAAATACACAAATTAAGAACGTTGATTTGAATTGTATTCCATGTAATACTACTTTATTTGATCCTGAAAACTTAGTATTACTTGTAGATAAATTAGAAAATAATAGATATAATGATAATATAGATTTTGATAAATCTATAACAGCATATCCTGTCAATTATAATATTCAATCATATAAATCTGTAAAGAAAATTATTAATGATAAACTAGTTATTGTAGAATCTTTGGCTTCAGATAGTATGATGAATGGATTATATAGAGTAACTAAACAAAATGGTGGAGAATACTTTATTTGTCCTAAGAATATACCTTTAAATACAGAAGTGTTATTGTGTTCTAAACGACAATTTAAATATATAAGATATGATATAAATGAAGAATTAGAAACTGATTCTTATTCATTTGAATTAGGAGAAGAATTTAAATATTGTACTAATCTTAATCAATATATGGTATTTAAAAATGGTTATATTTTACCAAATACATATGTAAGCATTCATTCTATTAATGATACTCCTATAGATAAACCCATGGTATATATTAATGTAAATATCACTAAAGGAGATTATATAGAAGTATTTTATATTCCTAATGGATTAACTTCATATGAAAGTGAAGTTGATAACAATTCAACTAAAACCAATTCAAATAATATAGAAGTTCCAAATATTAATACATCTAATTATATTAGATTTAAATCTCCATTATATGGTGTGTCTAGTAAAAATTCGTTATTTATATTCATCAATGGTGAAAAAATACCAACTCATTTCTTAGAAGATATATCAGATACAATGATTAAAGTAAATAATTATTATGGAAATTGTAATAGATTAGAGATTTATTCTCATTTAGATACTATAGATGAAAATAATATAGTATATATTAGAGATGGTTTAACTCACGAATATAAAGATACTAATATAAAGAATCTTATAAGAATGAAAGAACTTCCTTCATATAAAGAACCTAGTAAATTAGATAAATTACTTAATGATGTAAATTACAATAATCTAAACGAAATGTTTAGTATGTATGCTACAAGTAGAAGTGATTTATTAGACAATTCAGATTTTAATTACAGAACTAAAGAATCGGTATTAAATGATATATATAACGATTTTGTTATTGAAGGCGATACATATAATTGGATTGCTAATGTTAAATAAACAACATACCCCATCGCTCATGTTAGCGATGGGGTATTTCATGAAACATCCATATAATATCTTTGAAAGGAGTTGTAAATAGTGAATAGTAATATCAATACAGATGAAATTAGTGATTATACATCGTTAATTAATACTTATGGAGCTACTGCTGTTATATTAGCAGTGTTTATAGCAGTGTTTCTATTTTTGTTATTATATCTTATTAGATCTAATAAAAAGACTAATGATCATATAATTAAACAACAAGAAGAATTATTAAACAAAATAATTGAATCAGAAGAAGAGAATAAGAAACCTAAAAAAGAAAAGAATATAGTAGAATTATTTGTAAAAATAAGTGATAGTATAGGAGATGTATTAGAAAATATAAATGATAAAATAGATGCTAATCGTCTATCTGTATATGTATTTCATAATGGAGCTTATAGTTCTCATGGATTACCATTTTTTAAAACTTCTTGTATTGGAGAAGTAATAAAAAAGAATAGTGGTGTATCTAAAGAAATTAAAACTCATACATCTTTACCTTTAGGTATGTTTGATAATACTATTAAAACTTTATATAATACAGGTAAAGTATGTATACTGAATACTGAAACAGAAACAAAATTTTCTGCATTGACTAATATGATGAAAAATAATAATATAAAATCTGGTATTGGAATAGCTGTATATGATAGTGATAATAATATTATAGGTGTAATCATTGCTGAGTTTATCAATCCTAAAGAATCATTAGAACTTGTAGAAAAGATACTAATTCAGCAATGTCAATACTTAGTTCCAGTATTAGAATTTTCTAATGTAAATACTAGTAAATAAAATGGAAAATATATCCGTTAGGCAATTTAAAGCCTAACGGATATATAACGATTATTTAAAGAAATCAAAAAGGATCAACATGAAAAAACGATGAATTAATTATTATAATTATGTTGTTTCTGAAAGGAGGTAATATTAAAATGGAAAAACTAAAAAAGATTATTGGTATCGTATTTGATGGGTTAGTATTAGTATGGGTATTATTTATTATATTCTGCGTATTTGTTGTAAGTAATAGCGATAAAACTGAAGTTGATAATGATATTAGTATTCAAGAACCTACATTTTCTACAACAACTACAATTGAAGAAGAATAAAATTAACCGAGTACCAATATTGGTACTCGGTTATATTCCAAAATTTACTTACCCTCAGTAGAACTAGAAGCGTCTTTAGCTTCATAAAAAACTAAAATACGTCTTTCGTCAAGAGCAATCTGAGAATTAATTTTTCCTTCTTTTTCAATAGCAGCAATCTGTTCATTAACAGAATCTTCAGCAACTTTCTTATCAGAAATCGGAACTTCTACAATTTTAGCCTTCATTTATATTACCTCCTTAAAGATAGTATTTATATAAATGTTAAGTGTTAAGAGATGATACGATCTCATCAACGTTTTCTTTAGGATTAACCTGTATACCATCCACATACACCATACATAAATCAGATACAGTATATTTTGGATTTTTAATACCAAAAAATCTTACTATAGCTGAATTATTACTTTGTACATGAACACCATATTTTGTATTGTCTGTGCAGTTATTTAAAGTAACAATATCAGAACTAGAATTAATATTGGGTTGATTTAAAATATTAACAGAATATGTCGTATCGTTAAATACAGTATTAGAACAAGATACTATATTATCATGAGACATGTCTATATCGGAATAACTGTATTCACATACATATATTAAACAACTATTATCCTGTGCATTTTTTCTATTCATTATACATTTATTTAAATTCAATCTAGAATTTATTAATTTAATGTACATACTAAAATTAAATGTAATATTATCTAATCTAACAGATGAGTTAACAAATTTCAAATCTGTAGAGGAGTTTATAATTACATTATTTTCGCTCATACCATAAAATACTATATTTTTAGCATGTAGTTTATCTATATTTGATATAGAATATATACCACTTTTGAATTTGAATATAATATTAGAGCAGATATAGTTATCACAATAATTAATAGCACCATTGATAGTTTTAAATGATGTAGTAGCATCATTATCATCAATACCAGAAGTAGAATCTAGTGTTAGTGTAATATCTTCTCTATATTGTTTATATTGATTAAATAAATTAATCATCTTCTCATATAAAGATAATAAGGATGTCTCCACAGGAACATACTTATTATCATATGGTAATTTATAATATATTTTCTTATTTACAATTCTACCAGGTGTAAGCATATTATTATTATATAAATCATCTATACTTTTTACTGGAGAATCTGAAGATAATCCATTATTACTAGAGATACCTGATTTTGGATTTATATATAAATTGATTGGTGCTTTAGAGTATTCTTTATCATTATAATATACTTTAGATATCTTAAAATTAGAATTAGATATATAATTAGGAATTGTATTTGAATTGGAATTATTTATACTGATAATACCTCCATCATCATTCAAACTATTATTTGTAAATTCTGTTATTGTAGATTTACTGTCGAATGTACAATTAGTTACGTACATATTACTATACATTTGTCTTTGTAAATTAATATTACTGAAATTACAATTGAAAAAATTATATGTATGTAATACATAAGGTATTTTTAAATGTTGGTTATCGGTTCCATTCAATCTAATTAAAGTATTAGATTTAATATCACAATTAGCCAAAGTAAATGTATCTATAGATGAATTTTCATTTATAAATATAAAACTATCTGTTCCTGTATAATTCAATTTCACATTTTCTATATGTAAATCAGTATTAAACATTTTAAAAGATTTAGAAATGTTTATAGTGTTGCGATTATTAGTATTACCAATAATACTAACCGATAAATCACATAATGGATTATCCATTTTTTCTAAATCATATACATTTTCATTTGTTAATAGTTTTATAATAACACTTACTCTTCTACCAAATCTTTTAATTTTATTTAAAGCGTAATTAATAGTTTTTAATGGTTTAGTAGTAGTTCTACCATCATTATCATTACTACCAGATGTAGAATCAACAAATAAAACATAATTATCAGTTAATATTGATCTTTTATCAGAATTCATAATATCAGAATCTTGTTTAATAGTATCTATATCTAAATCTGTTAATTTATCTAAAGCATTCTTATTTTCATGGCTATGTGCAATAGAAACAGCATAATCTATTTCTTTACCTGTATAATTAGATTTATAATATTTATTTACATTAGGCATTTATTTCACTCCTTTTCTTATTCACATAAGAACATCATATGGTCTTTATCTACCATAAAATTAGCATAAGGAATTAAATTAGACTCTTCTTTCATAATTTCAAATTGTTTAGAAATAAAATAAGAAGCATTAGAAGGAACAACACCAACTGGATTGATCTTAACAAACGGGAATGTTCCAGCTTTATATTCAAATAATATAATATAATAATTGTCAACAGGATGCCAAATAGAAACAAAAGATTTATCTCCTTCTTCAGACATTTCAATTAAAGCATCATTAATCAAAGCTTCTGTTTCTACATAATTTTCTGAAGTTTTAACACATCTAATTCCAATAGAAGGAGATGCTACTCCAGGTCCTACTTCTTCATCATATACCAACATGAATTTATTGTCATCTGTCGGTTTACACATAGATACATTATATTCACATTTCGAATTGTGTTCGATAACAAAAATATTATCGTTAACAATAATTTCTGTATCCTTTGGATTTTTAGATAATGGAATAAATCTACATTTAAGCATATTATTAAGTCCTCCTTATTTGTGTTTATTTTATTAAGAAGTTAAAAAATAAAGAAAAGCGTGTAGGATTTAACCTACACGCTCAAATTTATTATAATAAATTAATATTAAGAATTTTTCATCATTTCAATCTTTCTAATCTGTTCATCACTATAAGCATCTCTAGCAAGAAATGCGAAACTATTCAAACAAACCATAGTATCAGTTTGATGTGATACAGACATATCGAACATACCATCATTATTAGATATCTGTTTAGCATATTTAGGATTGAATACTCTCATAAGAGATTTCAAAAATTCTTGATTAATGATATACATAATATTCAATGTATCACCATCAAAATCTGCATTTAATCCTTTAAGAATACTCAAAGGAACAGAACAAGAGTAATGTTTATTAATACCAACTACTCTCATTTGTACAATAGAACCCATTTCAATAGATGGGTTTCTATTTAAAATAACACCGAAATATTCAGATTCGATTATACTTACCATAAGATTATATATATTCTCATCAAAAATATTTCTTGCTCTATCCCAAATTTTATATGCTTCTGATGGCATATGAGTTTTACAAAGAATATTAATCAATCTTTGTCTCATAATTTCAACCATAGAAGCATATGGTAATCTTATTTGATCAATTTCTAATGAAGGATCTTGAATAATTACATTTCTAATACAGAAATTATATCTACCACCAATAAGAGATCTAATATATCCTTTTTTCTGTGATAATACCTTTTCCATATCAGTATAGATTTTCATATACGACATTTGCATAGCATATAATACTTGCTTAGTTGGTTTATCTTTGCGTCTAATATACATTTTATCTTTATTGACTTTTTGAGCCAATCCAGCTAAAACATTATATGTCGCATTGTTTCCTTCAAAATTAAAACAATTATCCTTAATAGAATATGGTCTTAATTGAGTAGTATAAACAGGAATAGAATGAATGAACAATTTATCTTCATCATTCTTAATATCATCATAATATTCTCTTTTATTTGGATTTTTAGCAAGGTAGAAATCTAGAATTTCATCTACCTTATCTTTAAATCCAAGAATACCAATACCAGCATATGGTTCTTTAGACGATGGTGGTTCTTCATTTTCTTTAGCAAATCCATCTTCATTAAGACGCACATCAGTTTTGATAATATTATCAAATACTTTCTTACCAATGAATACAGATAAACTCTTAAATAAATTAGGATGTATCAAAGCGTATGGTTCTTTAATACAAATCCATCCAGTATATTCAAAATTATCAGAAATATATTTAACTTGTGTCTTACAATATTCACAAGTCATACCGTTATTTAATTTACCTGTAAGATGACCACACTTACATTTATAACGATTTGAAAATGGATCTATATCATCTAAAGTCATTCCAAATCTAGATGAAAAGATACTGTCATCAGATTTAAGATCTTTCTTAATATTCTGAGCTTTCTTAATAATAAACCCATTACCAGAATTAAGATCTTTTTCTCTTTCTTTATCCAAATTTAATCTTACGAGTCTAGTCTCATAATGATAATCTGGATTATCAGGATAATGTGCCCTGAATTGTACGGTTGATTGTTCAAAAAAATCTTCTTTCATCTTTATACCTCCAAAATTAACCTATAAATGATAGTTTAATATACTTTAATTATTCAAATATATCTTCTGCTATCAATACCCCCTCTTTAAATTCATTAAAAAACTTATACTCTTTTTTTACATTAAGAGTATAAGAATTTATTACAATTTCTGGATCATTTGTAAAGAATTCAGAATATTTTTCAAGTATTCCACATCTTCTTATGATAGATTCTAATTTAGATAAAGATATATCTTCATCGAATTCAATATTCTCATTACAAGTTATATCTATATTCGGTATTGTTTTATGATCTTGTAAAATACCAAATTTAGAATCTACATTAAATGAGAATTCCCCTTTTAAATTCTCATCTATAGTAACAGATATATTTTCTATGATCATTACTTTAGATGGAACTATAAACGATTCATTCTTTTCAGATTTAACACTAGATTCACTTAAAGGAACATAGTGTTTTTCATTATTAGAATATGACTGTTGTGCTTTAGTATAAATTTTCATATTAACATAATAATTCCTTTCTTTAGATTTTATAATAAAGTTTCACCTCCATTCATTTTTATAATATATAAATAATATTTTATTTTTACAAATCTGTATCCAGAACAATCGTATAAAATAATATAATTATCATTTAAAAGGAGGAAACATTTATATGTCTAGAAAATCTGTTATTATAAAAGATCAAAAAGAATTAGATTACTATCTCCATTTAACTCCCAAAGATTGTCAAAAAACTAGCGTATTTATGGAAACGTTTGGGAATTTTAATGGTAAAGTAAAACATAATACATATGATATATTAACTGTACCACCTAAAACATATATGAATAATAAAAATACATTCACTACAACGCTTGGAGCTTGGTTTTTTAATAAAGCATGTATAGAAGCTAATGATTTATTTGATGAATTAGGATATATAAATCAACCTGTATCTAAAAAATTATATAAAAAGCTTAATAATAAATTAGGATATGCTATATTAGAAGACAGAATCACAACAGATCAATTCAAAAAATGGATTATTAGTATACAAAAATTTATGCCATATTCTACAATCATATGTCCAACTATATCTGAAAATGTAATGCTTATTAGTAAAACAATAGAACCTAAAAAGAAAGAACTTATTAAAAAATACGAAAAAGAATTAAAAAATGGCGATGCATATACTATGAACTTAATTGAAAAAGAATTATTAGACTATTGTAAAGAAAAAATAGGTGAAGATGAATATATGGATATTATCAATTCTGGAGCAGGTGGAGACTGGCATAATAATTTCAAAAATATGTATGTAATAAAAGGTGCAGTAAAAGACCCAGATCCAACAAAAGGATTTAATATTATCACTTCTTGTTATTCTGAAGGTGTATCTAAAGAAGACTATACTGCTATGGCTAACTCATTAGCTGCTGGTCCTTATGCTCGTGGTAAAAAGACAGCAAATGGTGGTTATACGGAAAAATTATTCTTATCAGCATTTCAACACGTTCAATTAGATGAAAAAGGATCAGATTGTGGAACTAAAAGAACTATCGAAATTACATTAACCGGCGATAATCTAAAATTAATGATGTATTCTTATATAGTAGAAGGAAATAAATTAGTAAGATTAGACTCTACGAATAAAGATAAATACGAAGGAAAAACTGTTAAAATGAGATTTTCTTCTTTATGTGAGCATGAAAAAATTTGTAATAAATGTGCAGGTGACTTATACTACTTATTAGGAGTAAAAAATATAGGTGTAGCTTGTCCTCAGTTAGCATCTTCTGTTAAACTTATTAGTATGAAAGCCTTCCACGATAGTACGGAATCATTCTTCGAAATGGATGTAATGAAAGCTTTTGGAGAAAAATAAAATATTAGAGACTGTCTTATTAAAGACAGTCTCTATTTTTACTATGTATAAAACTTTAATATAAATAATAAATTTTCTCAGATGACTTACGGAGGTATAATCATGATAAAAGCTAATCCATTTATTAAAGTTTCTAAAGAAGAATATAGAGATATAACTGGTGATAAAACTTTAATAGAAGTTCATACGGCAGATTTACATTTTGGAGCTATGGATCCAAAATTACAATATGAAATATTAATGGATCAAATGATAAATAAAATTAAGAATTTAGAATTTGATGCATTTTTCATAAATGGAGATATTTTCCATCATAAATTTATGTCTAATTCTGATGTAATTATGTATGCTTCTTTATTCATAGAACAAGTTGTTGTTTTATGTAGAGAAAAGAATGCTACATTAGTATTACTTCATGGTACAGCATCGCACGATGCCAATCAATTAAAATTATTTTATCATTATATTGGTACTTTAGATATAAGAATAATAGAGCATATTAAATTTGAAACAATAAAAGGTGCTAAGGTATTATGTATTCCAGAAGAATATAATATGGGATATGATTATTATGCTAAATATTTATTTAATAGTGGTATGTATGATATGGCTATATTACATGGTGCTATTAAAGGTTCTATTTATGGATGTGATGAAGAATGTTTAGATTCTTCTAAAGCTCCAGTATTTAGTATAGAAAGTTTTAAAAATTGTAAAGGACCTGTTATATGTGGTCATGTTCATATAGCTGAATGTTTCAATGATCATATATATTATTCGGGTAGTCCATTAAGATGGCAATTTGGTGAAGAAAGAATAAAAGGTTTCTTAGTTTGTCTTCATAATTTAAACACCAATCAATATTATATTAATCTAGAAGAAGTGGTATCATTTAAATATATAACTTTAAATTTAGACGATATAGCTAATAATGATCCAAAGTATATTATATCATATATATCTAAACTCAAACAAGAACAAGGAATAGATTATATAAAAATTAGATTTACATCTAATACAAGTTCTACGAATATAGTAAAGAATTATTATAATAATTCACAAGATATAATTGTAGATATGACAGATTCTCAATTTATAGAAACTATTAAGAAAAATCAAGAAACTAATGATGAATTTAAACAATATGATTATGTAATAGATCCTAACTTATCCCCTTATGAAATATTTACTAGATATGTAAATCAAAGTAAAGGAGAACAATTTATAACCGTTGATGAATTAATGAATATCTTATCATAATTAATATCCCACTAGGAAAATTCCTAGTGGGATATATTCTATTTAATAGTATAAATAATATGTAATATCTAACCCTTTAGTAGCTGAAATTAATGCTTCATTAGGGAAATTAAACTTAGTAAATGGTCTAATATCCTTATAAAATAATCTATCTGTATTGGTATCAGAAGAACCATCAGGATCTTTACCGATATAAGGAATAGCTGTACATAATGAAATTGTATTCAATTTAGATGTATTAGTGCCTGTAGTAAAATTAAAATACTCTCTACAATCAGTAGTGGATACAGTCATTTTTAATTGTACTACAACTTCAGCTTCAGATTTTCTATTATCAGCCCACACATCTGATACGTTGTCCAATAAAGAAGAATCATCAGCATATCGTCTAATCAATGTAGGTGCTTGATCAAACGCTTTAAAATAATACGAAACAACATGATTCTTTCCATCATATACTGTAGATCTCCCAAAATACTTCTTTCTTTCTTCAGATGTAAGATCGGTAGAAGTTGTTTTTACTTTAAATGGAATTAAACAGTTAGTAATATTAGTATCAATAATACCAGTACCAGGATCATAAGCAGAATATATATATGGAGCGATCCATTTAGTATTTTGTACTTTATATACTCTAGATGCTTCAATACCACATCCATCAATACCAACACAGAATAAATAAACTCTTCTTGTAAAATATTTATAAATATCATGTAATTTATTATCTGTATTTGCATTCATACCTGAAAATGCAGATAATATACCATCAGTAACAGGTCTTACACTATTATATGTATCTAACGGATGACCAGTAGTTGATGTAGCAGAAGTTTTAGCTAATCCTTTATCATAAGAAGGAATACTATTAAGAAAATTACCTTGAGTATTCCATGAATCATCAAAATTAAAATCTTTAATAGCATTAAATTCAGAACCAGAAACAATTACTTTATTATGCCCTCTAAAAAGAGTTTTACCTGTTCCTGTTTCTTTTAAAATAATAGATGTACCTTTAATAGATGCATTATCTTTAGCATCTAAATTATCAAAAATTGTAAACGGTTTATTATCCATTGTTTAACCTCCTATATTATATTAGTATTATAATATTGTTTTTGATATTAATCACCATGATCTATACAATCCTCTGTATATAAAATTTCATCATCTTTTGTTTTAAATATTTCTGTTTTATTATTAACTAAGAATGCAGTTATTTGTTCTCCTTCATCATAGAAAGGTTTAATATATACAGCTTCACCTATATCTATCTTATCATTATTAGATAATATCGATTTAGTATCTATATAATCTCTATCACCTAATACTTTTTCATACATATTTTTATATTCCCAATCTATAGGTATTTCTATTCCATCAGCTTTTAATATCTCAAATATAGATACTTTATCATTCATACCACATTTAGATACAGTATCTATATAATCTCTAGGTCTGACTTTCTCTGGAATGTTGTAAGACGAGAATACATATAAATCTTCTAATATATGTACATAATTCTGTAATGGGTCATCTATAATATAAGATACTGTTTGATCTAATATTTGTGTTTTCCATGATTTGAAAAATATAATTACTTTAAGTATACATCTCTGAATAAATTCTATATTTTGAGATGGTATATGATTATAGATATATTTCCATTCCTTGCTATCAAAATATTTTTCTAATGCTAACACTATATAGTCGCATAATGTCATTATCTTAAATTGCATTTCATCCTTATTTGAATAATTCTTAGATACATCTATCAATTTATTATATAAATTTACGTCTCTAGATAAAAAATATTCATAATAATCTTTAGCTAATCTTGGATGGAGATTAGATGATTCATATTGATTCGTTTGTTGATTGTATTTTGCTTCTACTTTTATATCTTTATCAGCACAATAAAAATATGCTTCATTATATGTTTTAGGGAATAAATCAGTAGACTTAGGTATACAATTACCATCATCGTCATATATATAATTATTATTCTCATCAACATAGCAATCATATATAACACCAGTTTTATCACATTGATAGTATATCTTAACAGATGAAATTTTTAATAAAAATATATCTCCATTATCATTTGTATATATAGTATATCCATTAGAGTCTTTACAAGTAACCTCATCTATTTTTAATTTATATATATTTTCTTGATCATCTTCATACACTAAATTACCATCATTATCTCTTAGATTATAAAATTCATGACATAATTTAGTTTCCATAAACGATTCATATAAAATATTATATATGTCATACATTCTTTTACTTTCAGCCGTTCTCATCATATATGTAATATGATTATATAAATCTGTATTAGTATAATATATTTCTTTTAATTTATTAATTCTAGTTAGATCATCATCTTCTTCCATAGCATTTAGTATATCTGTATTCATAAAATTAGCATGACTATTATTTTCTGGTTCATATGGTGTATCCCATGTTATATCTATTTCATGATATTTATATCCTAAAAGATCATCAGGTTCTTTATGATGTAACATATCATTCCATATAATGGAATAACCATATATAGATGAGTCTTTATCATTACAAGTACATGGTTCATATCTACCACTTAAAAAAGCACCACTCATAGGTGTTATTTCATCTTGTGGTTGTTTTTCTACTAACCATCCTAAATTTAATTTTTCTTTTTTGTTATTATATATAAATTCTCTATTTTGTAATTCATTATATATATCATTCCAATCAGTATCAAAATTAAAACCATTAATAGTCATATTTCGTTCCATATCTGAAGCTATCATATCTGGTTCTATTCCATTATATAAATATCCTAATGCTATAGCAAAAGAAAATAAATCATTTAATTTAACTTTATTCTGAGATAACCTAGGATCTACAGAAACTTCCAATAATTCTTCATCTATATGCTTATCAAATAATATATTCATAAAGTATGATATCTGATAAGACATTTTAGTTATATCTATAGCTGCATCTACTGAAATATATTTTGTGCGTTCTATAGTAAAGTCTTTATCTAGTATTTCTGATTTTTTAGCAAGATGATGTTTAGTTTTTTCCTCATCAGTAAGTATATCAGCTTTAGAAATACCATCCCAAAATGGATCATTAGTTGTAATATTATCATAAGTTCTTCTACATGAATAATCTTCAATATACGAAGAAGCATTCTCTTCAGTTATAGGTACTTTAAGAAAACATAAATCATAATTATCGTTAAACTTTTCAGTACCAACCATATCTTCAGAAACAACTTCATCTATATTAGAATTATTATATATTGGTATTAATGAATTATATAATTCTTCAAATTTTTTAGCTTCTTCTCCATTAATTTTCTTAGTTTCGATTAGTACTTTTCTAGCATATTTATTCAAATCTTCATAAGTATATCTTCCATTACGTTCACTTTTAGAAACATATTTATTCATTATTTCTTCAAAACTAGTAAAATTATCTTTAGTTATGGTTCTTATTTCCATATTAAGATATACACCAATACTTATATCACTTTGTTGTTTAGCTTTTGCTACATCTATCCAACCATCATATATTTTAATATTCTTAAATATATATTCAAGAATTTCATTAGAATAAGCTACAGGAATTGATCTTTTATATATCACTACATCTTTAAGAATTTTTCTTATGTTTTCTCTTATTTCGTCTCTATATAATCTATTCATAAATGTTTTATTAATATTAGACAAACCAATATATCCTTTAGTTTTATCATATATTTTATTGATAGATATTCTATTAATAATCACTTTACTCATATCATCTATAATCTTTCTCATTTCATCTTCATTAGATCTTTGATCTATAGGTAATCCTAATTCATATTCTATATAATATGCTGTGATTTGAATAGTTAAGTTATTTTGTAGATAGTCTACAAAATCTTTATCATCTTCTGTAGTTTTTACATTCAATAAAGGATATCTATTGTTAGTACTTATATTACTAGCTATATAGTATCTTTTATTAATAGGATATTTAGGATTTACATCTTCTTGTGTGTAATAAGAAAATTGTTCTTTCGGTTTGTTTTTGATTTTCATAAGATAATATGTAAATACTGTAATATCATTATTATCAAACAACTCTAGTATATCTTCTATATTCTTATTAGAAGATTTATATTTAAGTAATGTATTCACATTTTTAATAATTCTAATTTGATATTTTACAGGTATTTCTTTATAATAATCAATGCCATATGATTCGAATAAATAACGAATAGTTCTTGAATCAAATACATCTTTATTGATAATATACTCTTGAACTTCCATTATCATATCTATCATAGTCTGAATAATAATTAATATTAAAATAAAATTATCATAATGTATAGAACCATGAGCATATGCTTCACTATATATAACAGACATAGTATATTCTCTATTTCTGTTAAACATTCTTTTAAATTTATATTGTATTTCTGGAAATGGAATATCTGGTAAATAAAGTAAAGAAAAATTATCTGCTACACGAGCAGTATAAGGATCTATTCTTTTATTACCTAAATGATATATATACTCGTAATTAAATCCAGTATATTGTTGTCTTATAACATCCATTATACCACAGGATTCTATCTGATTTAGTTCAGCTTCATTCAATTCATGAAGATATCTTCCATCTAAATCAAGAAATATACTCATATCAGTTGGAATCATATAACTATATTGATCCATTGGAATAAAGTATCTTTCATATAATTCTTTAATTATTCCATTACTTGGTAATTCATCGTTTAAATGAGATTTCATATATACTTTTTCTTCAGCTTCAGTATATGCTGGTGGTAATCCATATAGCATTCTATAATAAGCATTCCATTCAAAATATTCATCTAAAGAGGCGAATGGTGAATCATCTATAGGAATTCCTTCTTTAAGACATATCATTTTATTAGAAGTTTGCCTTGATCTTAATGTTTCATATTTGAGAGCTTCTCTTTCATTCTTTATTACACTATTCATACCCATAATTTTTGTATATAATACTAATAAATCCACATATGGGTTTTGAGTGTACTTAATATTGAAAGAATAGTTATAACTCATATTTACTCTCCTTTCTGTATGAATTCATATGATTACTGAGATGTTGGAGAGGGTAAAGAATAGGGAGAGTAGAGCATTTGCTCTACTCTCTATTAAAATCCAGTATTCTTATTATGATCTATTCTAAATGTAACTACTCTAAAATAGACTCTTTTAGCTATAATATCAGTTATAGCATCTTCATTATAATATAATGCTATTTGATGTAAAAATACTGGAGATAATCTATCAGCAACTAGATGTGAAACATCTCTAACAATTTTAGTTTCTTCATCATCAGTAATGTACCAATCAGTTTTATATACTAAATTAAGAAGAGAATATTCTTGAAAAGCAGACTCAATAATATTTTCTAATTTAGCATCTATAGTATCAGTAATTTCTATATGCGTTTCTATATCAAATTTCTTGACTTCTAATTCGTTATTTTTATACTCTAACCATTTTCTTATATATTTAAATCCCCTGTTGAATATAACCGTAAGGATTATATACCCAATCATAATTAGAATATACGGAATGTATTGGTTCAATTGTGCTTCCATAATTTAAATCGCTCCATTTCTTTATTTCATTAGCTATAGAAAGTAAATCATTATCGGTAGATTCATCTTCACTCATAGCTGTTCTTATATAATATAATAATTTTGCACATATATCGGGTGTTATACCATTTCTATATTTAGAAAGAAAGTCTACCCATTTACCAAATATTTGCTTTGGATGTACAAAAAATAAATCATCATTATGATATAACTGATGAACAGTTTTGGACATCATAATTAATGGTATCCTATTAGATGTATGTTCTTCACGTAATATTGAAACTATATGAAATGTACTACAATATCCATATGTATTTATAAGATGCTCACATATAATAAAAGCTATATCAAATAAAGTAATAATACAATGATTCATTTCAATAGTAGCCATTTCAGAATTTATATTATGTAAATATTGACAATGATCTAATCCCATTTCCATAAGATATGCTTTATAATTTTTATATACTCTAGTATGTCTAAATAAAGATATAGCATTATGAATAAATCTACTATAATTATCTATATCCATTAAACTTTCTTTAGTCTGCATAAAAGGTAATTCATAAGACGAATTAGGTGATCTTAATACAGGGTTACCATTTTCTAAGTAGCTATCTATATCAGGAAATTCGTTTTCTTTAAGAATTATATTATTATCGTTATTCATACTAAACTCCTCCATTCAAATATATTATTAAATAGTTTAAGTACCCAATTATACAAAAAATAAACAGGATGATTTAAGATAGCTAAGCTAACTAATATCATCCTGTTTAATTTGTGATTTGTTATCTTTCGATATTCCAGTTTGTGGTTAATGAGAAATAGCAATGGTAAATATTATACCAGTTTTCTTTGAACGGATCATCGCTTTTATACTGGTGATAGGTTGTCCAAATGTCCACCCAACAATTATCAGTAAATGAATTCTTCATAGTAAATTTCTTTCCAGTAACTGTTTTGTAGATTCTTTTGAATCTCTTCACAGACGGATCAAAATTAACTACATTGGAAACAACTCGTCTGAGTTGTTCAGAATCAACGTTATCCCAATTGGTGGCATTATGGTTGCCATTCCAATTTGTTCTCATTTCGAAAAGTGTACGAGACTTAATAAAGATCTCGATGATATGATCGATAACAACATCAAGCATGTCATTATCATGACCATAAATTTCGATAGCTTTGTTAATGAGCTGTTCATAAACCTTGGTATAACCATTGAACAAAGCGGTCTTGATTTCTTTTTCGGTGTATGCCTTTGTGTTGTTTGTTGTGTTGTTAGTGTTCATGGTTGTTAGGGCTCCTTAACCCTTATATGTAATATTATATATTACATAT
>ERZ773148.556-NODE-556-length-32399-cov-10.330139_pt1 | contig 32399 bp, 31 predicted proteins | sample MGYA00580846_ERZ773148 | MGnify/ENA primary metagenome ERZ773148 (study PRJEB29015, sample SAMEA2737879) | human gut metagenome | biome: human gut; feature: human-associated habitat; material: faeces | place: China | collected 2012 ... | reverse complement strand
AGGAGAAGGAGAAGGAGAAGGAGAAGGAGAAGGAGAAGGAGAAGGAGAAGGAGAAGGAGAAGGAGTTTCTCAATTCGTCAAGGCCTCGCCTGCCGGAATCATGACAGAAAAAGCCTCCGCACATAAGCAGAAACCGCTCGGCTCCGTCATTCCGCAAGCAAATAAAATGAGCAAATTCATAGATCTCACCCAAACAACGGGAAAGAAAGAGAAATAAAGGAAACAGAGAAAAATAAAAAATGCGAAAGACTCAAAGCAGAGCATAAGATGCCGGAACAAATTCAACCCGAAAACCGGGAAAATTCAGCATAGTTGTCCGAAGGTTTCGATATAACGGTTCTATCCATAAGGAAGAACTTATCGGTATATAAGCGTAAGCTTTGCGGTATACGGAATGGCTCGACGGATTGATTATTTTGAACTTGTTTTGAATCTCACTGGGGAAAAAGAGAGAAAGGAAGAGAGAAAAAGAGAGGGAAAAACAAAGGAAAAAGGAGGAAAGAGCAAAAGAAAAAGGAAAGGAGAAAACAAGGGAAAGAGGAGTAAAACAAGAAAAAAGAGAAAAGAGATAGAGGAACGGGAAGAAAAAAGAAAGAAGAAAGAAGGAAACAAGGGAAAGGGAAAAACAAGAAAAAAGGAAAGGAAATGGAAAAAAAATGCAACATAAAAAAATAACCGATGTCAGGCAAGCGGAAATTTAATTCCGCCTTTTGTGCGAAAAAAAAAACCAAAACCATGTGCCGGCATTCAGCCGTATCTTTTATGCTCGTGCATTTTTCAAACCGCAGCGTTAAAACCGGCGCTGTTTTGGCTGTATCGCGCAGCGTAAACTTGAGCGGCAAGCTCTGCCCGGCTGCCTGCCGCCGGTTGAAACTCAACGGCAAATTCTAAGCATGTGCCGGCATTCAGCCGTATCTTTTGTACTCGTGCATTTTTCGAACCGCAGCGTTAAAACCGGCATTGCCTTGGTTGTACCGTGCGGCATTGACGTAAGCTTTGAGCGTTTGTCCCCGATCCGTCAGCTGCCGGTTGAAATTCAACTGCAAATTTCGGGCATGCGCGGACAGACGGCCGGCAACAAGTTCTTCCGCTTTGGCAAAATCAGGATGATGGCGGATACTGCGGGTCAAAACCGACCTGACGATTTTGCCGGCTTTGGAAATATCGGGACTATGCGTATAATAACCGGTGACATGGCCATAGAAACCGAGCTTTTTCCCTTTGTTTTCCCCCAAAACGGCGCGACCGGCCTTTTCGCTGCCGGTTTTGTGTCCGCGTTCTTCCGCCATGATGATTTTGGCACAGTTGTCCAGCATGAAGTTTTCCACGCCTTTGACCCTGGCGGCGATTTCCTCCGCCGTAACCGCCTGCGGATGTTTGCCGGACAATATCTCTCCGGCCGTTCCGTAAAAAACAACCTGCCGGACAAAATAGGGCACTTCCTTGTTTTCCGTCGTCAGCCACTCATGCATTTTCCTGATCTGATCATTTTCCTTTGACGGCGGCAGCCGACGGATGGCAACGATCTCCTCCGCCCGCATGACCAAACCGGTGTCGCCGCTCACCTCAAGCGCTGCCAGACGATCGGGGTCAATCCGGTCGAGCGCGTCGGCCGGGAGCGTCATCTGGGAAACGTCAAGACGCTGCAAATTCGGCATATGGTTAATCGGTTCCAGATCAGGATTGCCCGAACAACGCAGAAACCGGATTGATTCAAGCGATTTCGGCAGCTGCCCGAGAATATCGTTTTGCATCGGACTGTCGCCAAGGGAAAGTTCCCGCAAAGCGACATCCCGCGGCAGTACCGAAAAATCGACAGGACCGCGCATATAGGACAGGTCCAACACTTTCAAAGATGACGAAGCATCTTTTAAAAAACGATTGTCAAAACCGTAAGCGGGACTGAGTATGCACAGTTCTTCCGCCTGCGGCAGGGTTGAAATGTCCTTATGTTTCTCATCCCAACGAAGCTCAACCTTTTTCAACAGACAATCGGACAAATCCTGTGACAAGTCGGGTTCAATGCCGTAGCCGCACACGATTCCGCGCTCGGAAGCCCGACGCAGAAAATCCGTATACTCCTCCTTTTTCCGGTGATAAAAATTGCTGTTGAGAGAAATATATTTCAAACGGCTGCCGGCGGGAAGCATATCCAAATCAAACGTGTCGGGACAGAGCAGTTCTTCGGTTTCGGGATGCAGTATCAGCAGTTCCTTTTCCGTTACGCGCCCGTGAAAATTCACTTTTTTACAATGGGGCAAACGACTGATGCCTTCAATGTTGCAGGTGCCGGAAATTGTTAACATGCCTTCAAACCGCAGGCCGGAGAAGTCCCGCATTGCCGGTTTTTCCGCTTCCGGCTCGTCCTTTAAGTAAAAAGTTCCTTCATAACTGACGCCGGGATCAAATTTATGCAAATCCGCGCAGGTCAGATAGCAGTCGTTAAAAACAACCCGTTTCAGATTTTTGCCTTTCAACCTGCTTATATGTTCGCGGGACGGCAAAAACACCACCTTTTCCGTTTGATCAGACACCGTAACGTCCTGCGGCAGAGCTCTCAGGCAAAGCGTGCGACAGGAAGGATATTCTGTCATTTCTGGCAACGCCGTAAACCGCCCCGTCACTTCAATGTTCTCAATGTTACGGCCGGGAAAACCGGAACCGTCAAACGTATTCAGCGAATCCAGATCCAGGTCGCCGTCAATTATAAAACGGCCGTTTTCGTTTTTAATCCGCGCCCTGTCGATCAGAGCAAACTTATCCAGCACTTCGGCCAAATTGCGGTCTTCCAGATATACGTCCCGGGGACGACAGTCTATTCCCTCCGCCAAATACGGCAGCGCTTCAAAACGATCGGGATTATATACGCCGAAACCGTTCCGCAAAACCATTCTTTCGCAATCCGGATACGCAAGCGGCGCACTGACGTCGTCCAGCCGATTATCCGACAAATCAAGCGTTCCCAGAACTACCGTATTTTTCATATCCGACGGCAGCCGGACAAGGCCGCGGCCGCTTAAGTCCAGGTCGGCATCAACAATCGTCTTGCCGTTTTCAACCCGGCAATGAGCAGCCGTCCATTCGCTTCCGAGCATTTTGTTCAACAATTCAAACGTTGTCAGATTTTCCACATGATGCCAGACGCCGCCTTTGATCCCTTCGGCAAACACCGGCAGCCGCCGGGCGTCAAGAACGGTTTCACCGTTCAGTTCCAGCCGGCGGACGTTCTCCCAGTCGCGGGAAAAGTCCGCTTTTGCGTCTTTGCCCAGCACAACGGTTTCGGCCCGTCCCAGATGCCGCGGCAGAATGCCGCCGGTGATCAGCAGTTTGCCGGCATTGAGCGGCACCAGATCATACAAGGCCGCGTCTTCCGCCGTTTCCAGCGTCAGGGAATCGATACGGCCGATTGCCGCCGCCTCGCGGTAATCCCTGAGGTCGACCTTGCCTTCAAAACTCAGACAGCCGACCCGGGCAACATTTTGCAACCGGATGCCCTTATAATCGCCGGCCGCAAGCTTCAGACTCTCCAGTTCCGTTCCCGGCTGCAAATCAAACAGGTCGACTTCCCGTCTGTTAACGTCTTTTACATAACCGATGCGTTCTTTTTCCGAATTGGGAATCGGCATGTCAAGCGACTGCACAAAATCGCGCACGTCGGCCACATAACGGTTTTTGACCGCCAGGTTGGAGTTGCCTTTGATTTGCGCCAGGCGGCCGTTTTCTATCGAAATCGTACAGTGCGGCACCAACACGCCGTCCTCGTTCGGGCCGCGCAGCGAATAAAAATGCCAGCCTTCGGTGCCGATACGGTCATTATATCCCCCGCGGCCGACGCAGTGCCCCATCTCGTCGGATTCGTATTTCAGCGAAACATGATGAAGCAGTTTTCCGTTTTCGTCATAAACCGGACTCGGCAGCATTTCGACCATCGAATAGCCGTCGGGATACTCTTTTATCACCCTGATGCCGGTGCGGCTTTCTTCACGGCGGCGGGCAAGCTCCTTGTTTTTCTTTTCCCGCTCGGCCTTCTCCGCATTGAACGCGTTATGACACTCCTCAATCAGTTCAAAATCTATTTCTTCCGGTTCCCTCGACAACAGCCTTTTGGCATCCATCAGCACAATGTTGTTGACGTCGGCGGCACGGGTAATTTTCCCGCCAAGCTCGCGGGTGCGTTCGAAAATATAATCGGCGCCGGAGCGGATTTTGTCGCCGAGGGGACTTTCGCGCAATTCGTCGGCGTCAAGCACCAGCCGTCCCTGCCGGTTAAAAGAAAAGGCAACGCCGTATTTTGCCAGCGTCTGCGGCGAAAGCAGCGGCTTGAACAGTAGCTGGCTGCCGGCATAGGCCTTGATTTCGCTGTCAAGATAAGCAAAACGGTTGGCCGGCGGCGTTTTCAGGCTCTCAATCTCAGCATTCAGCTTTTTGATTTCTTCGCCGAGCGTTCTTTTTTGTTCCGGCGCAGCCTGTCTGATCTCTGCCGAAAGCTCTCCAATCCGCCGTTTTATCTCCTTGATGCGGACGGCGCCGGCGGCCCTGAATTCGGCTTCGGCCTTTTTGCGATCGGCTTCCGCCGCGGCCAACTCCCGTTCATAACGCTCTTCGGTTTCCTTTGAACCTTTCAGGACAATCGACCGCAGCGCCTGCCCCAACAATACCTGATTACTCATATTTTCCCCCGCAAAATCCGTCTTTGGCCGTTTTCTTAATTATATACGGTTTCGCTTTTTTGTCAATTTTTCATCGGAAACTTTTGTATCCTGCGGAAAAATTTCTTCTCCCGGTCCGGACGAAGGAGAAAGATTGCAAAACAAAACCCCGGAAACCCGGGGTTTTGCCTTTATGCGTCTATTTTTTGCCGCCGATGAACTTTTTGCCCATCATGTAAGGCTGCAGCTTTTCCGGAATGCGAACCGAGCCGTCGGCCTGCTGATGATTTTCCAGGAACGGCACCAGCGCCCGCGGGGTGGCAATGCCGGTATTGTTCAGCGTATGCACGAATTTGACTCTGCCGTCGGCGTTGTCGCGATAACGCAGGTTGGTACGGCGGGCCTGCCAGTCGGTAATGTTGGAACAGCTGTGGGTTTCGCGATAGCAGTTCTGGCTCGGCACCCAGGCCTCAAGGTCATATTGGCGGTATTTGGGCGCACCCATGTCGCCGGTGCAGACTTCCAGCACCTGATAAGGCAATTCCAGATCCTGCAAAACCTCTTCGGAAATCTGCAGCAGTTTCTGATGCCACTTTTCGCTTTCGTTAACGTCGTTTTTGCAGATAACGAACTGTTCCGTCTTCATAAACTGGTGAACCCTGGTCAGCCCGCGGGTATCTTTGCCGGCAGCACCGGCTTCGCGGCGGAAGCAGGGAGAAAAGCCGGCATAAAGAATCGGCAGTTCGTTTTCGGGAATGATTTCGTCGGCTCTGAGCGAGTTCAAAATCAGTTCGGCCGTTCCCGACAAATAAAGGTCGTCTTCGGGCATGTAATAAATTTCATCACGGGCAAACGGCAGATAACCCTGGCCGTAAAGCGGCTTTTCCTTGGACAGCGAAGGCACGGTAATTACGCGGAAGCCGTTTTCCGCCAGCTTGTCCATTACCAGCAGATGAATCGCCAGTTCCAACCGCGCCAGCTCTCCGGTAATGGCATAGGTGCGGGAACCGCAGACTTTGGTGATCCGTTCCATTTCGCTCCAGCCGTTTAATTCCATCAGTTCGACATGGTCGCGGGGCGTGAAGTCAAACTTTGTCGGCTCGCCCACGCGGCGGCGAACCACGTTTTCGCTGTCGTCGGCGCCGACCGGGCTTTCCGGGCTCGGCAGGTTGGGCATGCGCCACATGATATCGTCAAACTTTTTCTGTTCAACCGCCAGTTTTTCCAGTTCAACCTTCAGTTCCTCGCCGAGGGCTTTGCTTTTGGCGATGATTGCCGGACGTTCTTCCGCGGAAGCGGATTTGATCGAATTGCTCAGCCGGTTCTTTTCTTCGGCCAACGCCTGAGAAGAGGTTTTCAGCTTGTTGATGTCCAAATGCAGGGCGATCAGGGCGGGAATGTCGACGGACAAACCTTTTTTGGCAATGCCTTCTTCCACCAGTTTCTGATTTTCGATAATGAATTTTATATCCAGCATTTCACATGTCCTTAGTTTTTTGATTGATTTATAAACGCGGACAGAGTATCAATTTTACAAATAAATACAATAAAAATTTTAAGAGGACCGACAAAAAATGTTTGAAGACAAAAAAGTTTTAACCGGTGTGAAGCCGACCGGAACACCGCATCTCGGCAACTACCTCGGCGCCATCAAACCGGCCATCCGACTGGGACATCAGGCGCTTGACGCCGGCGGAAAGCATTACATGTTCATTGCCGACTATCATGCCATTAACGCGGAGAAAGACCCGGCGGTCTTAAACCAGAAACTCAAAGAAATCGCCTGCATCTACCTGGCAGCCGGCCTCGACCCTTCCCGTTCGGTTTTCTATCGTCAGTCGGATATTGCGGAAATTCCGGAAATCACCACCATCCTGTATGCCTATACGCCAAAAGGCTTTATGAACAAGGCGCACGCCTACAAAGCCGCGGTCGACCGCAACCGCGAAGCCGGCAAACCCGACGACGACGGCATCAACATGGGACTTTACACCTACCCCACGCTGATGGCCGCCGACATCCTTGCTTATGACACCGATATCGTGCCGGTCGGCAAGGATCAGGTGCAGCACGTGGAAATCTCCCGCGACATCGCCGGCGCCATCAATGCCCATTACAACAAACAATTGTTGGTGCTGCCGGAATATTCGATCGACGAAAACGTGGCGGTCGTTCCCGGCATCGACGGCCGCAAGATGAGCAAATCCTACGGTAACGTAATCCCGCTGTTTGAAGACGACAAGACAATCAAGAAAGCCATTTTTTCAATCAAAACCGACTCCCGGCCGATGGAAGAACCCAAAAACCCGGATGAAATTCTGGTTTATGAAATTTACAAATCCATCGCTTCCCCCGAACAACTGCGGGAAATGGGCGACGGCCTGCGGCAGGGCAGACTCGGCTACGGCCACATCAAAAACATGCTGCTTGACGCCGTTGTCAGCGAGATAAGAGACGCTCGGGAAAAATACAACTACTACATGGCTCACTACGATGAGGTGGAAGGCATGCTGGAAGAAGGCGCCGCCAAAGCGCGACCGGTCGCCCGCGCCACCCTCAAACGCCTCAAAGACGCCGTTTTCGGCAGATAACCGGAAAAATTCCGCCAACGGAAAAGCTCCCGCAAAATCTGCGGGAGCTTTTCCTTACGCCGACATTCAACGGATAAAATTGGTACGGATTTTCTCTTCCGGTTCCGGCCGGGAAAGACCGGACTTCCGGCCGGCTTCAATCGATTTTAACAGCCATGACATCTCGTGCCCCAAAATGCGCATGATCTGCACGCCTTCCTTATCCTGCCAGACTTCTTCCGGCTTGTTGCCGTGCACCATGTTCCAGTAACAGCTGCTGACAACCGGCATACGGCTGATCATGAAATATTTGTTGATGACATCAAGGTTGGCGGTGGTGCCCGCCCGGCGGGCGGAAACGACGGCGGCACCGGGTTTGCCGGCAAAAACGGACGAACCGGCATAAAACACCCGGTCAAGAACCGACAGGATCCGGCCGCTTGAATGCGCATAAAACGTCGGCGAACCAAAAACGAAACCGTCGGCCTGCTCCGCTTTCTCCAAAATGCGGTTGACAATGTCGTCGTCAAACACGCAACGGTTGTTCAGCTTCCGGCAGGCGCCGCAGCCGATGCAGTCCTGCACGGCGCGGTTGCCGAGCCAGACGGTTTCGCTTTCGACGCCGTCTTCCGCCAACGCGCCGGAAACGATTTTCAAAGCCGTGTCGGTGCAGCCGTGTTCGTTGGGGCTGCCGTTTATCATCAATACCTTCATTTTTTTCTCCGTTTGCATTTTCCGACCGTACTTTTATTTATTCCGCCGGACGGATTTTTCAATTGCCCGGTATGATAAACCGTTTATAATGCCGCCGTCAACAGGAGGAGAGCAGAAAATGGAAACGACGGAAAAAATACTGAAACTGGCGGCCGAAAACCGGCAACAGGCCTTTCGCGTCATTGAGCAAAGCAACGTCATCGGCTGCTGGCAAAGCGTCGGCGCCAGAATCAACCTGATCGGTTCGCTCAAAACCGGCCTGTTGATGAAACACCGGGACATAGATTTTCATGTTTACACACCGCGACTCAATGTGGCCGAAAGCTTTCGGGCAATGACGCGGCTGGCGGAAAATCCGCGAATCGTCAAAACGGAATACGTCAACCTGACAGCAGAAGAAGACGCCTGTCTGGAATGGCACGCATGGTATCAAAGTGATGACGGAAACACCTGGCAGATTGACATGATCCATATGGCGGAGGGCTGCCGCTGGGACGGTTACTTTGAAAAATTTGCCGACCGGATCAATGCCGCCGCCGGCGCCGAAGAAAGAAAAACCATCCTGCGGCTGAAATACGAAACGCCGGACGACGCAAAAATTGCCGGCATAGAATATTATATGGCGGTTCTTCGCGACGGGATCGAAAACTACGATGATTTTGTCAGATGGCGGCAACAGCAAAAAACGGACGGCATCATTGAGTGGATGCCGGAAGCGGCAAAATAATCCCCCGCCCGAAATTTTGGTTTGCTTTTTACCCGCCGCTTATATAACATTTGATGTGTCAGAAATGACACTTTACAAAAACTAACAAAAAGGACTACAAATATGAAAAAATTAGCTCTCGTCGTCGTACTGCTGGCCTTGTCCGCCTGCACCGGCACCCGCGGAACCATCGGCAGCCAAAGAGTCTGCACCAACGATTACCTGCTTGGCGTCATCTCCCTTTCCGAGCTGGTCAGCCCCTGCGGCAAATAAATTCGCCCGCTTTTAACAAAAATGTCCTTCCGTTAAAGAAGGACATTTTTGTTTTGCCGAAAAAAAACGCCGCCGATTCTTTCAAAATATAAGACACTTCTAATTTGTTATTTTTTGCAATATCATTTAATAGTAGACTAAATATCTAAAACTTTTCACCTTTTCGGTTTGCGGCAACCTTTTTGTCAATTTTCGATTTACTTTTGCGTAATATATTCTATAATGAAAACAGAATACCAAATTATTAAGCCATATGAGAAATTATTTTTCAGTTTTAGCTGCAGCCATGTGCTTTTCAGCTATGAGTGTATCCGCGCAAAGCGCAAGTGAGAACAATTATTGGGCAGACGATGCAATCAAAGCGAGCGCTATTGTCTATGCCGGAGCAAACGTTCTGGAACCCGCACCAATCTATGGTGCCGCGATCGGACTTAACTGTTACTTTCTGAGGGCAGAGTTTGAAATCGGCGGCAGCTGGATTGATCCGGGGGCTTCTTTCTCGCGCAAACAAATGCTGTACTTCAGCCCGTCTTTCGGTCTGGCCCATACTTTCCAAAAGAAATATGAGGTTTACCTCATGAGTTCCTGGATAAATTGGGGCAGTACGGTGTTGGAAGGGGCAGACAACAACCATTGCGGGCATGACGTCTTTGAAAAAGACCTGTTCCACTGGCGTCTCAAAGCCGGAACCAACATTGCGATCAGCAAAAGACTGTTCGTCAATGTAGATGTCAGCTATATGTTCCCCAAATCCAATACGGGGGGGGGGTATATATATTATGACAATCTTTCTGTTCGCGCGGGTATCGGTTATCGTTTCTGATAAAACGTCCCGCCGACGGATACAAAAAAAGGATGCTGCTTAATGCCGCATCCTTTTTTTATTTTGCCTCACCTGACAGAAATGTATTTTTTCAGAGCTTTTTATGAACCGTCAGACCATGGATTTTTTATTATGACAGCCCCACGCAATCTATAAACTTTATAAAAACGACCGTCATTGTCAGGTTATCGGCATCGGCAAACATTCCGAAAACTTGGAAGACATGTTCATTTGTAAAGCTTCATACGCCCCGTCGATTTCTCCGAAGGGCAAATTTGGTGCAGACCGGACAAAATACGGGAAGAAACAAAAAGACGGAAAATCGCGGCTTTAAAAATTAAATAAAAAACGGTATTCAAAAAACTGCGTTTATGCCAATTAAGCCTTTATTTTATTAAAAGCTTCCTGCCGTCCCTAAGAAAAAAATGCTGCTACCGGCGCAATCATCCAACTTGCCCGGCTAAGAGCCGACGTAAAACCGAGCCGAGTTGCGCAAGTCGGAAAAAAATTTTTACGATCTGATTTTTCTTTGCCAATCATCTGTTTTTCCGCCTATTTGCATCCTCAAAAGCGTTTGACGTTTTTAAAAATATTTCAAACGATTGACTTAATTTTAAGATTGTGCTATGATTATTTTATAATTCCGGAGAATGTTCCGGCTGCCACTGTGCCAACATCGTCGGAAAAGCTTCGTTCAAAATGAAAAACAAAAAACAATGAAAGACACCGAGGCGCAAACCGTTAAAAACCGCCGCCCGGCTGCCGGAAAGGAAAAACCAATGAAAAACACCAAGGCCAAGCTGTTAAAAACCGCCGCCCGACTGTTTGCCAGCCGCGGCACGGAAGGCGTTTCCACCCGCGAACTGGCCGGGCAGGCAGGCGTAAACCTGTGCGCCATCAGCTATTATTTCGGTTCCAAACAAAAACTGTACGAGGCGGTGATCGACGAAGTGATTGACACCGTCAGACAAAACCTGTTGCCGGCGCCGGGAAACGGGGCACCGGCCGCGGACAATCCACGGGAAAACGTCAAAACCGTCATCGGCCGTTTCTTCGATTTTCTGTGCGGCGACAAAATTTCCGACGTGCAGGCCCGGCTGATGATCAACGAAATCATCAGTCCGTCGTCCGTTTACGACAAAATTTACCAAAACATTCTGGAGCCGGCGCACCGGCAGATTTCCCGACTGGCGGCACAGGAAACAGGCGCGGACGAAAACAGCCCGCAGGTGCTTATCCTGACCCATACCCTGTTCGGCCAGGCGGTGATGTTCCGCATCCACAAGGAAGCCCTGCTGCGGCGGATGAAAATCAAACAGTATACGCCGGAACTGCTGAATGAGATAAAAAAACACATTGAGGAAAACTGCGATGCCATATTGGAACAGGCAAGGAGGCAAAAATGAAAAAGATTCCGACAATTCTGATTGCTGCCGCCGCAGCGGTCGCCGCCTTTTTCCTGCTGACTGCCGGCAAAAAAGACGATGACGGCGTGATCACTCTTTACGGCAACGTTGACATCCGCCAGGTAGACATGAGCTTCCGGGTGCCGGGAACGTTAAAGGAAATGTTTTTTGAAGAAGGCGAACGGGTCCAAAAAGGCGATCTGCTGGCCGCGCTCGACGACGAAGACTATCGCCGGACATACGAAAAGTCGCTGGCGGAAATCAAACGATGCGAAGCACAGCTGAGGGAAGCGGTTTCGCTGCTTGAAACCAACCTGCCCCTGTGCAAGCAGAAAATTTCTTCCGAACGAAGCTGCATTTCCTATGCCAACGCCCGCGACGAAGCGGCCGCTGCCGTCGAAGCGGCCAAAAGCGCCGGACGTTATGAAAAGAACCAGCTTGAATACACCAAAATATACGCGCCGGCAGACGGCATCGTCAGTTCCCGCATTCAGGAGCCCGGCGCTACCGTTTCCGCCGGACAGCCGGTTTATACCGTAACCAAAACCGAACCTTTGTGGATCCGCGTTTACCTGCCGGAACCCAAGCTCGGCCGCGTAGATTACGGCAGCAAGGCAGTCATCGTCACCGACGGCATCGACCCGGCAACCGGTGAAAGAAAACATTACCGCGGACATGTCGGCTACATTTCCCCGGTGGCGGAATTTACCCCCAAAACCGTACAGACGGAAGAACTGCGAACCGATCTGGTTTACCGCCTCAACGTCTATGTCGACGATGCCGACCGTTTTTTGAAACAGGGAATGCCGACGACGGTAAAAATTTATGCCGAACACGCGGAGAAAAGCGATGACGGCGAAAAACTGCATTGAAACAAAGGATCTGGTCAAGACTTTCGCCGGCGGCAAAACGACTGCCGTCGATCATCTGTCGCTGACGATTGAAAAAGGGCAGACGGTCGGTCTGATCGGCGCCGACGGCGCCGGCAAAACCACCCTTCTCCGGCTGATCGGAGGACTGCTGTTGCCGGACGCCGGCAGCCTTTCCGTCTGCGGGCTGGATCCGGTGAAGGACAAGGCACGGCTTTCCGCCAAAATCGGTTACATGCCGCAAAAGTTCGGCCTTTACGAAGACCTGACGGTGCGGGAAAATCTGGAGTTTTACGCCGATTTGAAAAACATCGGCCGCGATTTTTCCGCAATGCTTGCCTTTGCCGGTCTCAGCGCCTTTCAGGAACGGCTTGCGGGAAAGCTTTCCGGCGGCATGAAACAAAAGCTGGGACTGGTCTGCGCGCTGGCCGGCAGCCCCGAACTGATCCTGCTTGACGAACCTTCGGTCGGGGTCGACCCGGTTTCCCGCCGGGAACTTTTAAAAATGGTCAAAAGCGCGGCCGGCGGCAAGGCAACGGTGTTGTGGTCCACCGCCTATATGGACGAAGCCCACGGATTTGACACCGTGATCGTTATTGACAAAGGGCGGATCATTTATCAGGGACGGCCCGGCGACCTGGCGCCCGACAGCCGCCGTTTCGAAGAAAAGGTAATCGAGCTGACGGGCGGCTATGAGCAAAAGGAATCGCCGGTCGCCGCAAACTTTTCGATGCCACCGGCAAAATGCGAATATACGGTCGAAGCGCTTGATCTGGTCAAACGTTACGGCGATTTTTACGCGGTGAAAAACAACACCTTTCATATCCGCAAAGGTGAAATTTTCGGTCTGCTCGGTCCCAACGGCGCCGGCAAATCGACTTCTTTCAAAATGATGTGCGGCCTGGCCAAACCCACGTCCGGCACCGCCCGCATCATGGGAACGGACATCGTCCGGAACGCTTCGGCGGCGCGCGCCCATCTCGGTTACATGGCACAGAAGTTTTCGCTTTACCCGAACTTGAGCGTTCGCCAGAATCTTGAATTTTTTGCCGGCGCCTACGGACTTTTCGGCCGGGAGGGAAAGGAAGCGGTTGAACGAATGACCGAAATTTTCGGCTTTGCGCGTTATCTTGACAGCGACGCCCGCGAACTGCCGCTCGGCTACAAACAGCGGCTGTCGTTGGCCTGCGCCGTCATGCATAACCCGCCGGTGCTGTTTCTCGACGAACCGACTTCGGGCGTTGACGTCATCACCCGGCGCGAATTTTGGAATCATATCGTTTCGCTTGCCCGCAAAGGCGTCACCGTATTGATCACCACTCACTTTATGGACGAGGCCGAATTCTGCGACCGCATCAGCCTGTTTTACCGCGGCCGGACCATCGCCACCGGCACCCCGGCGGAACTGAAAAACGAAGCCGGCGCCCGCACGCTGGAAGAAGCCTTCGTCAACATCATTTTGCAACAGGGGGAACAAACCGCATGAGTATTACCCTTGCATTTATCAAAAAGGAATTTTTGCAGATTATCCGCGACCCCTCCAGCCTGATCATCGCCTTTGTGCTGCCGACATTGCTGCTGTTTATTTACGCCTACGGCATCAACCTCGATTTTGCCAACGTCCGGCTGGGCATCAAAAACGACGACGGCAGCCCGGCAACCGAGGAACTGACCGGCGCCTTCGGACAAAACCGTTTTATTACCGCCGTACGCTACGACGACAGAAAACAAATGCAGGCCGACCTTACCCGCGCAAAAATTCAGGGCGCGCTTACCATTCCGTCGGATTTCACGCGGCGGCTGGCGGCCGGTAAAGACGCCTCCCTGCAGCTTATTACCGACGGCGCCAACATCAATCAGGTGAGCCATACGCAAAACTACGTCAATCAAATTGTTTCCGGCTGGCTGCAAAAAAGCGGATTTGCCACGGCGGCTTCTCCCGCCGTCGAGGTGCAGGCACGCTATCGGTACAATCAGAACGCCGACGGACGACGGGCGCTGGTGCCGAGTTCGCTGGCCGTTACCATGACGCTGATCGGCATTCTGCTGACCGCGCTGGTCGTTTCCCGCGAATGGGAACGAGGCACCATGGAAGCGCTGCTTGCTGCCAACATTCGTCCGATTCATATTGTCATCGGCAAATATGTTCCTTATTTTGTCGTCGGCATGTTGTCGCTTACGTTCAGCATGTTTGTCATTATCTTTGTCTTCGGCCTGCCGTTTGGCGGCAGCTATTGGGTGCTTTTTATCGTCAGCGCTTTGTTTTTGTACGCTTCGCTCGGCATCGGGCTGATCATATCCAGCCTTCTGCGCGACCAGCTGCTGGCCAGCATGGCCTCGCTGATCATCGGCTTTCTGCCGGCGCTGATGATGTCCGGCGTTGTCTTTCCGATCCTTTCAATGCCGCCGTTTTTCCGCTGGCTGACCAAGCTGCTGCCGCCGACTCATTACGTCAGCTTCATCAAAAGCGAATTTCTGGCCGGCACCGTTTGGCAAAACGCGCTGACCAGTTCGTTGTTTCTGCTGCTGCTCGGATTTTTGTTTTCGCTGCTGGTTTACAAAAAAACCGCAAGGAGGCTTGATGACTGAACGCATCTCCCGCCTGTGGGCGCTGATCAAAAAAGAATTTCTGACCATCCTGCGCGACCCCAAAAGCCGCATCATTATCATTGCCCCGCCGCTCATCCAGCTGGCGCTGTTTGCCAACATCCTGACCATGGAAACAAAAAACGCCGACATTGCGGTGATCGACGCTTCAAACACGCTGGAATCGCGGGAATTCGTCGCCGGTATCGAGAATTCCCGCTGGTTCGGCCGCGTCATCCGTTCCGACAACCTCCGGCAAGCGCGCGAGAATCTGAAAAACGAAAAGATCCACGGCATTCTCGTCATCCGGCAGGACTTTGCCCGCCGACTGAAAAAAGGACAAAACGCCGACGTCCTGCTGATTTTGGACGGCCGGACGCCGACGACGGCCACCGGCTTAAACGGCTATGTCACGCAGATTGCCGCCGCCTTCTCGCAAAAGTTCGCCGCCCGGACGGGCGTCGCCGGCGCTTCGGTTGTGACGGCAGCCCGCAGCTGGTTTAACCCGAACGCGGTTTACCAGTGGTATCTGGTGATTTCGCTGATCGTGATTCTGGCGCTCGTCATTACCCTGATGCTGACTTCGCTGTCGGTGGCCAGAGAACGGGAGCTGGGCACTTTTGAACAGTTGATCGTCAGCCCGTATACGGCCTTTGAAATCCTCGTCGGCAAGACCGTGCCGCCGCTTTTCATCGCGCTGATCCTGCAATCGGCCATGACGCTGGCCGCCGTTTTCTTTTTCGCCATTCCGTTTACCGGCTCGTTCTTCCTTTTCATTTTCTCCTCTTTTATCGCCCTGCTTTCTTTTGTCGGCGTCGGACTGTTCATTTCTTCCGTCTGCGCAAACCAGCAGCAGGCGATCCTCGGGGCGTTTGCTTTCATGATGCCGGCCATTTTGCTTTCCGGCTTCGTGTCGCCGGTTGAAGACATGCCGGCGTTTTTGCAATATCTGACTTACGCCAACCCGATCCGCTTTTTCATCAAAATCGGCAACGGATTGTTTCTTAAAGACGTCGGCGTCACCGACATCTGGCCGGAACTGGTGCCGTTATCCGTCATTGCCGCCGTCACCCTCGGCTTTGCCGCCATGACATTCAAACGCAATCTGGAGTAGCCGTCGGAGCTCGGTTTGCAAAATTTGACAAATTAAACGAAAAAGCATAAAATACAACAACAATGCCAAAACAACCCGAAAATACGCCGATGGAACCGGAACACGCAAAGTTTGACGAAATCATCAACACCGTTTCGCCCGACGAGATGAGAAATCCGCCGCCGTCGGAAGAACGCGGAAAAAACATTGCCGTATTTGCCCGTTTTATCGCCAACGCCCACCCGGGCTGGCCTTCTTTTCCGGAAGAAATCCGCGACAGATTCCGCCGGGAAATCGAAAACCTCTACAACCGCAACGGCAACGGTCCGGAAAATCTGCTGAAAGAAATGGAAAAGACGCTGATCCGCAGCATTCCGGACAATCACGCCTTTATCCTCAACCCCGACAAAAGCCGGGCACTTGACGAAAACGAAAGCGCCGCCGTCGACGGCAAAATCATCGACAAGGCGCCAACGCCGGAAACGGGCGACAACAGCGCCTATTCTTTGGCTGAAACCCCGGCCTGCAAAACGCTGTTCCGATCGGGAACGGAAGACTTTCCGCTGGCAATTTTTGAAAAACGCGACCGCAGCGGAAACAAAATCGGCATTGTTTCTCTCACCAAATGCCCGCCGCCCGGCGACGAAAAATACAATTCAGAAGCGCTGAAAAAAGTGTTTGCCGACAACTACGGCAAATGGAACGCCGTCGTACTCGACGTTCGCGGCAACGAAGGAGGCAACGCCGACGTCATTAATTTTGTCGCCGCGGTACTTTCGCCGACAGGAAATGCGAACCACGCCGGAGGCAAAAATCCTGCAGGAGCAGAAATATAATCGCGCCTTTCTCGACCGGCTGCATGCGCAAAATCCGGAAGGTTACAAAAGCCCCGAATTTACGGAACCGGATTTTTCCGCCGGACAAGGCTATGACGGCAATATTTACGTTTTGACGGACCGCAGGACCGGATCGTCGGCCGAATTCGTCAGCGGTCTGCGCCGGCACCCGAAAGTCAAATACGTCGGGGAAAACACGCACGGCTGCGGAGAATACGGCGACACGGCAACAGCCCTTCTGCCCAACGGCGGATATCTGAACATGGGTATTTATAAAAACGAACTGTTTGCCGGTATTCGCGAAGGAGAAGGTCTGGCGCCGACCCACAGGACTCCGCCCGGACGCGACGCTTTTGACCATTGCATGCAGCTTATGCAATACGATTTTGCCAGAGAACGCGTTTCCTCCCGTTTGCCGCCCCATGCCAAATCTGCCCGGCCGGCGGAACGGACAAACATATCCGGCGGCCGGCTCAAAGACGGTTATCTCCGCTGAACGCATCGTCTTTTTTGCAGGCTTTAAAACGACGCGCATTTGTTGATATCCCCCGGAAGATGATTATATGATTTTTGTCATTATTTACATAACGAAAGGGAAATATCATGAAATATTGGATTCTCGGACTGTCGCTGATGGTTATGGCCTGTTCCCACAGCGTTGACGTCAAAGACCAGGCCAGTTACAAATGCGGAGACCAGATCATCCGGGTAACGGTCTTAAACGACAACTCCATGATCGTACGCGCCAACGGCATCGACCACGTACTGACCAAAGTCGCCTCGCCGGCGGGTGAAAAATACGAAGACGCGGTATCGCAGGTTTCCTTTACCAAACAGGACGGCGAATTCTATCTCGGCATGCAGGGCCGCAACTACCCGCTCTGTCTGAAAATCAAGTAGCCGCCGGACAATCCGGCAAACAAAAAAAACTCCCGCCGAAGCCGCGGGAGTTTTTTAAAAACCGTTTCGTCGACCGCGCCCGTATCGGAACATTCAGTCGCCGTAACGGTCAAACAGTCTTTTCAGCTCCTCTATTTTCTCTTCCCTGACCGCTTCGTCGGCAAAAGAACGGGCGACGCAATGCCGGAGATGCTTTTGCAGAATATTGCCTTCCACCGCCTTGACAGCAGAACGCACCGCCCGCAGCTGGCTGAGGATATCGGGACAATAGCGCCCGTCTTCGATCATTTTTTTTATGCCTTCGATCTGCCCGGCAATGCGATTTAAGCGCGGAATGTTTTCCAGATGGCTCGGATTATGTTCTTCCATTGTTTTCCCCTTTTCAAAGGTTGACGCTGCCGGCAAGAATAACCGCTTTTATCCAAAAAGTACAGCCGGAACGAAAAAAAACGTTCCGGCATCTTTCCGGCAGAGTTTATTTGCTCCCGCAGGCACAGTCATCGCCGCATTTGTTTTCCGGCGTGCACTGGCAGTTATCGCCGCAGGAACAGTCTTTACCGCAGCGGCACTCTTCGCCGCATTGACAGTTTTCGCAGGTACAGTTCGTTTTTTTACATTTGCTCATTGTTTCTTTTCTCCTTTTAATACCCTATAAGGGTATTTTGTTTATATACCCCATAAGGGTATTTGTCAAGTTAAAACATTCTGCAGACTATCGTAAACGGTTATAGACAACGGCGGAAATTTCCGCGGCAAGAGCCGCATTTTCCCGGTCAGACATCCGGGAATCGGAAACCATCACCGCGATATAATATGTCCGGCCGTCTGGCAAAATCACAAAACCGGCGTCGTTGTCGGCAATTTTTATTCCTTCGGCCGTTCGCGAAGACGAGCCTGTCTTATGCCCGAAAACCGTTCCCTGCGGCAGCCCCGCTTTCAACTTATCGCCGCCGGTCACGGTTGCCGTCATTATCTTATCGAAAAATTTGCGGTTTTCCGGCGTCAAAATATCGCCTTCGCGCATGGTTTTTAAAAATCGGACAACATCTGCCGGCGAAGCACGGTTGACATATTGTTTGGCAATGTCCGCATTCATTTCCCTTTCGTTAACGGAAACTTCAATCCCGCCGAAGCCGAGACGATTTAAATAAGCCTGCGTCTGCTCCGCTCCCCCGGCATAGGCCAGCAAAATGTCGGCCGCGTTGTTGTCGCTTTCGGCAACCATGTATTCCAACAGACGGGCAACGCTTATCCCGTAAGGATAGGTTCGCCGTTCGTCGCGCATCGGACTGTAGGTTCGTTCGTCAATCATATCGCGGGTAATCGTTAATTCCGTTTTGCAGGGATCGGTGTTTTCCCGTCCCAGTTTGTCAAGAACCTGCGCGGCAATAAAAAGTTTGAACACGCTCAGAAGCGGATATTTTCCTTCCCCATGAACAAAAGAATGAGAACCGGCAATAACGGCCGCCCCGACCCGGCAATCTTTGCCGGCGGCAAGACGATTCAGCCGATAAGCGAGCGAGCTGAAATAAAATCCGGTGGCCGCGGCGCAGATCAATACCGTTGCACCGATTGCCGCATAAAGTTTTTTATTCTTCATCATTTTTATTTTTTAGCATAAAATCGTTTAATAAAAAATGAAGCGGGCGTCAATGAAGCGGGCGTCATTGATAAAAACAACTGTTATTGCCGCAACCTAAAGGCACTTTTGCTCCGCAACCATTAAAAACTTTTTCAAACTGCGACATAAACGTTTGAGCCGCATATACCACCGTTACCGGTTATTTTCAAAAGATACATCAAAAAATGGTCAATACCGCTAATAAAATACTCGCACCATTTTTACAATCAAAAATAATTATCACTAAAAAATGAGCATGCTAATCTTTAATTACTAAAAATTGCACATCATTAATTGTCCGCACAAACTTATAAGCAAATATTAGTTGAGAAACGACAGCGTTTCAATTTTCTATTTATAAATGTTTCATAAAATATTTACTACTTTTGATGGATAAATACATTGTATTAACAACCAAAATATGTTTCTAATGTGATTTTGTCATTACTAACATCAAGATTGTTTTCATAACATAAAGTTGTACTTTTAGCTTGTTTTTTCAAAATTAATGTGAGACCATACGATTATTATTTGTGACTTTGTGTCCAAGAGTTATATGCACTTGTATTTCATAACAAAATTGCATCTTATAAATTACAATTGTTGGGAGATTATGTATGAAACATACACTACCGGAAAAAAGCACAACTAAACTTCCTAAAAGATATTGGTTCATCTTAATCTTTATGTGTTTTATTGCTATTTTACAATTATTGCATCTAAGTGCGTATGTATATATAAAAGTAAATGATTTCGATAAGCGGGATGTGGTAACATTATTATTATCTATCATTCTTTTTGCCGCCTTTGTGTTCTTATACGCGTTATTAATTCGTTCTTTTAACAATTATCGGCAAAAATTAAATATTATAAAAATTCACATAATTACTTTTTATATGATATTAGTGTCCCTTCTTATATACGTATATAAACAGTTTGAATTAGCGCCAGACTTTTTTCCTTTTGCTATCTCTGCAAAATATCGTGAAGCTTTTTTAATGGCCGGGGATACCGGTATGAATTATTTCATTCTAATTTCAATATTTATCATCTTCAGCACTTTTTACCTAATTTTTGGAAAAAAAACAAAAAATATTCAAATATCAATGCCGCCTCTAACTCAATTCATAATTTACTGGGGAATAGCCTTTATTATTAATTTCCCTCCTCTGGTCGCATATCTTGTGGTCATCAGCAGCGTTGCATCTTAATAAATATAACAAAGGAATTTTTACATGACTAAATATACATTATACATTCATTGTTGGGAAGCCTTTGGTGAAAAATATAACCACACCGGTTTTACCTTAGAAGAAACAACGGAAAACGGAAGCTCTACCAGAACTATTGACTTGTCAAAAGATAAAATAACCGGAGATATTATCTTTAATTATGACAACAGCGGAACCGGCGGAGATATTGCCATCGGCAGAGTTCCCGTGTTAACCGGAAGCGATGCCGTTGCCGCCTTCAACAAAATCACTATCGCGACATCCATTTTAGACTCTTATCAACTCGATTACGGGCATTTAACAAGCAATTGTAATTCCAGTACAGAAGTGTTAATCGACAACTTTGTTCCCGGCTGGAAAGGAAGAGCCGGAGAAATTTTTGATCAGCTGCCGGGTTTTTACGTTGGGGACGAATATAACAGATTCAGAAACAATCCATATGTACAACAAGCATTAAACAATGCCAATGCCGTCATCGAGCAATTGACCGAAGCCGGCATTGATCTCGGCTCTTCCGCATTAAAATGGCTTAATACCGACGACGGATTTATCACTTTTGACATTGACGGTACCCCTTACATGATTGACAAGGACGGAAGATTATATGAAAAAGGAGATGACGGGCTATATCGTGCCGTTCTCGGAGATATACTGCAACAATGTCTGCTGCCTGCCACTTTTGAAGACACGCTGAAAAAAATCAAAGACCTGTTCGCGGAAGCAAAACTTATTCTTACCGGTAGAATACGAGGTAGAAGTAGGTGCCGAGGTGTGGCTTGTCGATGATAACGGGAAGAAACAAGGCGAAGGTATCATTGAGAAAGTATTAAAGAAGCCGACAAAAACAAACGTGGCCCGTGTGAAAGCGGCAGGAATGGAAAACGATGCCTTATTGAATATCACAGGATTCATCGTAAAAGAAAACTATCCGGAGGAGATCGACTTCAAGCAAGAGCCGGAGTGTGAGTCGGAGACCTATGTTTGCCATTGCGAGGACGTATCTTTGGACGAGCTACTTTCCGCCATTGGGGATCGTAAATATATCTCCGTCGACGAGGTAAAACATATCACCCGCCTAGGAATGGGGCCATGCCGTGGAAAACGCTGCATACCCCGCCTACGCATGAAACTAAGGGAAAAAGGTATCGAACTGGTAGGCGACGCTACCCCCCGTGCTCCCCTATCTACTCGCTTCGTCCTAGGGGAAATGTATCCACAGCGTCAGATAGCGGATACCTATAAAGTAGATTCTGGAAAGCAGGTTCGTAAGACGGAAGTCTTAATCGCCGGCGGAGGTATAGGTGGTAGCGCATTGTTCCGTTATTTTGCGGAAGCCGGTAAAAAGACCGTGCTTATTAATGCGGATCGAGGATCATCATGGCGTAATATCGGTGGTGGTCGTCCAGCGTTCTCGATCCCCGAATTAGCGGAGATCGCCCGTAATAACCAAACGATATTCGAGGAGACACAAAAAGAATACGATATCCATTACCGTGAGATACGCTATATCACGTTCGCCCACGACGAGGCTACCTACAATGATCTGGAACGTTCCTGCGGTTGGTCCAACGCTTATTTGATCGACAAGAAAGACTTTCAGAAAGAGGTGTCCCCCTACTTCAACACGAACCAAAACACCTATTTCGCCGCACAAATCTCCCAGCATTGTTGGCAAGCTACCCCGGGGCGTGTGATAGACTTTATACGAAACAAAGGCAAAGAGCGGCAAGGTGAGGTTTGGGAAGACACACACCTAGTGGAAGTACACAAAAACGGTAGAAAATATCACGTCTTATTATATACGCATGATAAGCGATACATCGAATACGAATGCGATCATTTCGTGAACGCCCTCGGTTATAGCGCCGAGCGTTTCGCCCGCATGCTAGGCCTTTACACCGGCCTCTATCCGGTCAAGCACCAAGCGTTGATTACCCATCGCCTACCGAATCTGGGTAAAAACGGGGATATCCTCGATATGTTGATAGACCGCCGGAAACGTAACGACTTCTCCGCTGTCTACGGTCAGCAATTCGCCGAGACCGGACAGATTATCGCTTGCGCCTCCCCCGCTGTCGACGCTAAAGCGGAGATCAGCAACTTTGATGAGTTGAAGTTTAATACCCGTCGTTTCATGGAGATCATCTCCGAGGTGTTCTGCGATTGGATTCCATCGTTAGCCACAGTACCCGTACAAGCCACATGGTCCGGTTATTATGTAGAGCCTCGCTACATTATCGATCCGGATAACGGACTATTCGTAGGTTTGCAAGGTCACGGCTTCATGCTCGCTCAATACTTGGCTAAACTATACGTAGATAAAGCGTTAGGCCGTACCGTTCCGGATTATATGGAGCGATTGAGGCTCGATGGAGACGGAATTAGTGAGAAAGCTTTCAAATAAACTATAAATAAAATAAAGCCTCCTCTACCACAATTGGTAAGGGGAGGTTTTGATAAAACCAATCTTTTCTATTTTCGTTATTCTATATCCATAAATAGTAATCATATGAATATAGAAACAACAGACAACTCTCCTTTGCTACAGGAATGTATAGAAGAATTGATCAATAGTAAAATCGATGAGGGGAAAGGAAGAACCGCTGGGAATTATCGAAGCGCATGGAATAAATTATCCACCTTTTTAGGTCCGAGGGTAATGGAATTTATATTTGCCGACTTAACGACCGATTTTCTTCATCACTATCTTTTATGGTTGATGCAAGGGGAAGACGGGAAACAGGCTCCCTTGAAACCGGGTAGTTTGGACTTCTACATTCGTAATCTAAAGACAATGTACAACAAGATCGCCCAAGATAAACAAATGGATGTTCCGAGAGAAAGCCCGTTCTCTGGCCTGCAGATAAAGGTCCCACCCACCCGGAAAAGGGCTTTGCCAAGTCTCGACCTACAAAATCTGGCGACTCTTGAGCGGCCCAAAAACCCATACGCCTGTACGGCCCTTCACTTGGCTCTTTTCTTATTTTACGCTAGAGGTATGTGCTTCGTGGATGTCTTTAATCTGCGACACAGCAATATAAACGATGATTATATCCACTACGTACGTAGCAAGACTGGCGTAGCGATGCAAGTAAAGATCACCCCCGAGATAAAGAACATCATATTCTCTTATCGGCGTTTCAATAACCCGTGGATATTCCCTTTCTTACACGAGAAAATCAGCGGAGAGGGAGAAGTCACGGCTCAGTCCGCGCTTCGGAGAGTGAACCGCCACTTAAAGAAAATGGGAGAGCAATTACACTTCGAACAGCCATTCACTACCTATGTGATGCGGCATAGCTGGGCTTCCATGATGCTGGAGGCGAATTCGGAAATCGGCATTATCAGCCAATCCTTAGGACATATGTCCCTACGGACTATCGAGATCTATCTTGGCCGGATATCAGTATCTAAAATAGACAGGGCCTCCGATAATATGTTGAACAATTTGGTTCGCAGCTCTTCCACCCGACAAAGAAGTAAAAATAAGGTGATGGCTTTAAGAGACAATCGGCAAGAAATGCAAGAAGCTCATTTCCTCGATTGCCTCTAAGTTATTCTCATTTATTTAAGATAGTTCATGCAGGAATGCCAAAGGGTAGATTCGTCAAGGCATTCCTGCACAGCCCTTAGAATGGATACTATTTCTCTTCACCAAAATTAACGGTATTCTCGACATTGTCCACATCATCAAAGACAGCCACGTTGCCGTTTGTTATCGTTACACGGAGGTCGGCACTATTAGGGCCGGCGATATTCACCGTCAGCTTATAATGATAATCTTGATAGATATTGTAATCGGTCACCAAGTCACCCCAAGATAGAATTTATACTATTTATCCGTCATTCTGAGAGTTGTCTCTTTCTGCGTAAGAAAGAGACATTTTTTTTCTCCATACTTCTTTATTCTCAATCACTTCTGTTTTTCGATTCATTTTACATTATCGTTTATTTTACCGTTTGTCTCTTTACATCTCACTACTCATTTAACATTTAGGACTTACTGTCCGAAACGGCACGCACGAGGTAGCACGATTCCCGACGGGGGAACCGTGTAAAGATCCATACATGCAAACTTCATATTGTTACATGACGTTGAATTGATAAGGACTAGGAAATACGAAGGCGCAGACATCTTGCCGTTATGTCCGTGCCTTTATGATTGACTAAACCGTGATCGCAATATTACGATCCGTGGTTTAAATGTCTAATTGTTTCGATTTTGTCTATATTCATTAGGTGTAACCCCAACCATTTTCTTGAACCAACGGCTGAAATGTTGCGGATATGGAAATCCCAATTCGTAGGATATCTCGCTGATGGATTTGGTGACATCGAATACACGCTCTTTCGCTATATCGAGCATCTTCTGCTGGATATGTTTCAACGCAGAAACACCGGTTTCCTTTTTCAGAAGGTCGCTTAGATAGTTAGCCGACAGGCAAAGCTTGTCGGCACAATACTGCACGGTGGGCGTACCTTTACTTATGGGAAGATTGGACGCAAGATAATCATCCAGCGTTTGCTCAAATCGGGCTAAGATGTCAAGATTCACATTCTCCCGCGTTTCGAATTGACGGTCATAGAACCGCTCACAATAATCAAGTAGGAGTTTTATATTGTCTGTAATCAGTGATTTCGTATGCTTGTCTATGGGATGGAGCAATTCTTCTCTGATTTTGCACATGCAGTCAATAATGGTTCGCCTTTCCTGTTCAGACAAGTGGAGTGCTTCATTGGCGGAATAGGAGAAGAAACTATAGTTTTTGATGAATTGGGCTAACGGAGTGTTACGTACCAGTTCGGGATGAAAAGCGAGCAGCCATCCACCGGGTTGATGCAACTGACCGTCATCGTCAGACCCCATGACCTGCCCCGGAGCGAGAAAAAGCATCGTGCCTTGCTGATAGTCATAGATGCTACGACCATATTTGAGAGTACCACAGTCCGGGTCTTTCATCAAGATAGCATACAAATTATAGAGTTTCGGACAGAAATGTACCGGATTAGCCTCTCGCGCATCGATGACCGTAACCAGCGGATGCAACGTTTCCATACCGAAATAATCGTTGTATTGCTGCACAGTGTCTATTCTCTTTATCTCATTCATCTTCAATTGTATTTGGCTTCGATTGCAAAGATAACCTTTTCTTTCATACGTTTCTCACCGTCCGATGAAATTGGTTATTATATCTGTGGAATTGATACAGTCTACACCCCAAATAACCGCTATTTTTTCAATAAAAACTTTTAAATAATAATTATATGGGAACAAGAAAAATTATCTGTATGGGAAGCTTATTCTTCTTGTCTGTAGCCATTCCCTACGAAAGGCAGACAAGTATTAGGGGTGGCTGTTCCCGGACCATTTGATCAAACTGAAATTGAAAAGCGAGAAGATGTGTTGGTATATACAACACCTGTACTCCACACAGCCGTAGGAGTGACAGGAATGGTGGAATTAAAGTTGTATGTATCTTTCAAGCAATTACAGGAAAGTCGACGAAGCTAGCTTACTTTAAAACAATGGATGTAAATGGAAAAAATTCATAACTATGAATGAAGAAAAACATAGTTATGAATTGAAAATTTCATAGTTATGATTTTTCAGTATCAAAATAGGCAAGTAATTCTTCTATCGTTTGGGTGATATAGGTACCGCCGGAAGTCTCATGGATGATAAAGTGGGTGGTCTTTAAATCGCCAGTCTCAATCCAAATATTCGATTCCACTTCCCGATTCGCCAAAATTCCGTTTCGCTGGAGCCCTTTACGCACCATAGCGTATTTCTGTCCATGTCCAACGAGGCGAATCTGTCGAGAGAATTGATTATCTATACGGAATAATCCGGTATCCTTATCGAAAACAATCCCTTTCCGGGCGAAAAAGTTGCTTAGATGACCACTCAATGCCAAATCCTCGGGAGTACCGGTAGAGATACCATTCGCTTTGTCCATTAACCAGATCTTATCCGATATCTGAAGAGCCAGCTCCAAATCGTGAGTGGACATAAATATCGTCTTATTCGTTTTCCGGGTTAGATGATGGAGTAATTGCATAATCTCTACCTTGCTGGGGAAATCAAGGAATGCGGTAGGTTCATCCAAGTAAATAACCGGAGTCTCCTGAGCGAGCGCCTTAGCGATCATCACTTTCTGGCGTTCTCCATCCGATAAGGTATGGACCATGCGGGATGCTAGTTCCTCAATGCGGACAAGGGCGATGGATTCTTCCACGATCCGCTTATCATCCTTGCTCAACTTACCCCAGAAGCCGGTATACGGGCTACGTCCCATCCCGACCAATTCCCGTACCAACATATTCCGGATCTCACATTTATCGGTCAGCACGACACCGATCGTGGTGCTCAATTCCTTATCGGAATAAGTATCTATATCTTTTCCTAGGACCAATATTTCCCCATCTAATTTAGGTTGGAAAGCCGATAACGTGCGCAATAAAGTAGACTTCCCCACCCCGTTAGCACCCAGCAAACAGGTTAATTCACCACTATAGATCGTAGAGTGTATACCTTTAGCTACCAGCTTTGTACTACTCTTAGAATGGTAACCGATCGAAAGTCCGTTAATATGAATCGTATCTTGTTTCATCTTACTCGTTCAATTCATTCTTACGTTTTCTAAATAATACTGAGGCCACTACTGGAGCACCTACTAAAGCGGTTACCGAGTTGACAGGTAACGCTCCCTCGAACCCCGGCATACGGGCGATCAAATTACAGATCAACGCCAACGCCGCACCGGCGAATAAGACCGCAGGCATTAAAATCCGATGGTCGGAAGTTTGAAATATGGCCCGGCATAAATGCGGAACGGCTAGCCCCAAGAAGATAATAGGTCCGCAATAAGCAGTGACAATCGCCGTAAGGACCCCAGCCGAGGTGATAACCAACAAACGGGCCCGCTTGATATTAAGTCCCAAATTGCGTGCGTAGCTATCCCCAAGAAGCATCAAGTTCATGGTCTTGATAAGCAGGAACGAGAGAGGGATCAAGATTGTCATAAGAATCACGAACAACGTCATCTGATTACCGGAAACACGGGCGAAACTACCCAATCCCCAAATCACGTATGCACGGATATCCTCCTCGACGCTAAAGAATTTAAGTACACCGATCACGGCGTTTGCCACGTAACCGATCATCACACCGATAATCAACAACGTGACATTTCCTTTTACCTTTTGGGAAACATACACGATCAGCGCCATCACGGATAAGGAACCGATCACGGCCGCTATCGATAAGGCGATCTCCCCCATAAAACCAAGTTTACTCAAGGCAACGCCCCCTAAACTACCGCTTAACAACACCACGAAAGCGACACCCATGCTCGCTCCCGAACTGATACCTAAGACCGAAGGTCCGGCCAATGGATTACGGAAAACGGTTTGCATCTGTAAGCCGCTGATGGATAAGCCAGCTCCCGCTACCAACGCTGTCAATGCCTGTGGTAGTCGGGATTTCCAGATAATATTCTGCCATGTAATAGGCTCATTTCCTAAATTCCAGATAATATGCCAAACCGATTGAAGAGGAATAGAGACTGACCCCAACACCAAATTCAAAAAGATTAGAACAAAAATAGCCGTGACAATCGCCAGCATCCATAGGGTATTTGAATGTCTCATCAGTGTTCCTTATTTAAGTCGAGAATAATAGACCGACTCATGATCCGGTAATAAATCCGGATGAAAGATATGAAGCAAATCCGCTAGGACGATCTCCGGTTCTGTCGGCATACTCTCATAAAACGGCGTGTTCTTCATATTACAATAGATAATTCCTTTCTCCCGGAACGCACGGAAATCCTCATAACGAGGATCTTGCTCTTTCAATGCCTCATAGCTGAACGTTCCCGGGAAACTATTCACGATACGCCAATAATCAGCGTCGTCCGCTTGGTTATAGACCGTCTCGAAGTCTAATGTAACACCACCGGATCGCTCATCATCTTTCAAGAAATAATCAGCGCCGGCATCCTTGAAAAGTTGCGCTAAGAAGCTCTTTCCTCCTACGGCATACCAGTTTCCACCCCGTAACTCGCCACTAAAAACGATCGGACGTTTTTTAACCTTACCATCCGCCGTAAGTTCCTTTAATTCATTATACCTCTTCTCGATGGTGGCGAAACGCTCATTGCCATCTTTCTCTATCCCCAACAGCAAGCCTACGAACTTGATCCACTCGGCCTGTCCCAATGGCGTAGTCTCCTTATAACCCAAATGGGGAATCAAGGGAATACCCACGTCTTTCAGCGTCTCATAGCCTCCCCGCTTGAATGGCGATACAAGGATCAAATCAGGATTCATGCTCATGATAACCTCGTTATCGAAATTCCCCTCGATACCGATCTTAGCGGTTTTACCTTCTTTCAGGCGTTCGTTCATCTCTTTATTGAACAAATGCCGTGTACTGGTAATCCCAACGACCCTATCCAAGGCACCCAATTTAATAAAGTTCGATAATTGCAGGGAAGTCATACAGATAACGCTTCGGATAGGAAGCTCTATCACCGTATAATCAGCGGGAATCCCCGTGGGTTTCGCACCTCTTTTCACGAACGCATAATGAAACGTGGTGCTTTCCTCATTTTGAGGATCTTGGATATCAGCCAAGAGATATTGATCCGCATAGGTAAGCTTGAATCCTTGGGCGTATAAAGGCTTAACCTGCTCTTGCGAGAACGCAGATTGCTCTACGGAAGCCGTCTTCCCTATTTCTCCTTTTTCACGGATACCTGAAGTACATGATAAAGTCAATACCGATAAAAGCAAGCATCCACCCGCTATAAACTTATTCATAATCCTTGTTTAATTGACAGTTGATCATTGACAGTTACTCTCGTCCTGCTCCACGGGACAGCAACATTTATTTATGAACCGGCAGGTCTTCTGACTTACTTCCATTCAGGACGCCTTCCCGATTACAAAACCAGTGGCCAAGGTATTGTCCGAATGTTTAAAAGTTCACAGCAGCGTGGTCTGTCCGGGATTCTCACCCGGTTCCCTTTTAATCCGCCTCCCGGAAAAAGAGATAAGCGGAGCCTGTTACAGTGACAAAAGTAGTAAGAATATTTGTATACATCCACAATTTTAAGGACTTTTGCGTTTCAAATAAAAACAGATACACATGAATCATCCTATTCACTTCGTCTCATTAGGTCCCGGTGATCCGGAATTAATTACGCTGAAAGGGCTTAAAACATTACAAAAGGCTGATATTATCTATTGTCCTGCTACACAAGGCAAGCATGGAATCATATCTCGGGCGACGGATATATTGAAAGCTATTGAGGTAGACGAATCCTTGATCCATCCGTTTATTTTGCCAATGAGTAAGGAACGGACAGATGCGTTAAACGCTTATAACGAATTGTTTCTGGATGCCCAAGCTGAATATTTGAAAGGGAAACAAATCGTGATCGTCGCCGAGGGAGACGCTGGTTTTTATTCATCTATACAATATGTATACGATAAATTCGAGGAAACAGGAATCCCGGTAGATCGAATCGCAGGAATTCCGGCATTTATAGCGGCAGGTGCCTTGGCCGGGATACATATCGTAAAACAAGAGGAGCAAATTAACGTAATCCCCGGGACTGCGTCGTTCGATGAACTTTCGGCAAAAATAGAAAATGGAATGATCATCGTCATCATGAAATTACCGGGTTGCCAAGAGGCTATTCATACTTGTATCCGGCAGTATGCGGATAAGGCGGTTTTTCATTATTTCGAGAATGTAGGAACAAGAAAAGAATATTATACTACTGATATCGCCACTATACATTCCAAGGATTTCCCCTATTTCTCCCTACTGATTATCCAACCTCGCTAAAAGAAGAAGGCTGCCCGGAGAGTAACCAAACCCGGACAGCCCATCTTATTACGCTACATGCAATATATGCTTAAGCTGATCGATATGGAAACGAAGTGTATCCATATAAGGTTTCACTGAATTATGGTACATGACCGCTTTTGCGTGCATATCTTCCAACTCGCTTACTTTACGGTTCGCCTCACGCATTTTACAAGCGTTGTAGCGAATACCCGATACATGTCCTTTGATATCCTCGATCGCTTGGTTTCCCCGGTTGAAGATAGACTCTGCTTCTTCCGGAGCGTATACCGTATAGGCTTGGGCAACGTCATCCAGTAACGCCTGTTGATAAGAGCCGGCTATCGGGAGCAATTGATGGATCGCATGATGACATAAAGAATGAACCTCGTTTTGAAGCTTCTTCAATTCTACTTCCCACTTTGATTCACATACTTCATCCAATTGTTTGACTTCCGCTACGACACGACCGCTAAACAATTCCACTACCATCTTTTCCCATGCTTCTGCTACCCACGATTTAGTAGCAAATGTAACCTGACTAAATCTTACTGTTGACATAACCTTAAATTTACATATTATATTGCTAATGTTATTAGTCTCTTATCTGTTTCAATTTATCACACTCAAACCATTTTAGGTTTCTTTTTATCGTTGTGACATCACAAAATTAATCAAATTATTACAGATGAATAATTTTAAAGACTATTTTATAATTCTTTAAAAGTACAACAAGCAAAACGTATGATTTTTGCAAAGCTCACTTTACAAAAAGTTTAATTTCAAGCCTGACAGCTATCACAAAAAGCAAGATCCTCGCCATCTTCGCACAAAAATATCAAAATAACACAATCTTATTATTCCATAAAGGGGGAAAACCTTGTTCCGTATCATTTTGTTATTATAATAAATTAGATTTACTTTGTTCAAACTATATAAACTTACATAAAGCACATGAAATCGGACATTGAGATAGCAAGAGAAACAGACTTGCGTAAAATTAAGGAAGTTGCGACAACGTTAGGTATCCCTCGTGAGGAAGTACAAAATTATGGCAGGTATATTGCCAAGGTTCCTATCCATTTGATCGATAAAAAGCAAATGGACCAGCATAATTTAATTTTAGTGACCGCTATCTCTCCCACTAAAGCGGGAATCGGAAAGACTACGGTTTCGATCGGTCTGGCTTTAGGGCTGAATAAAATAGGGAAGAAAGCGGTGGTCGCTTTACGTGAGCCGTCTCTTGGCCCGTGTTTCGGCATGAAAGGTGGTGCTGCCGGAGGTGGATATGCCCAAGTGCTTCCCATGGAAAACATCAACTTGCATTTTACAGGGGATTTTCATGCGGTTACTTCCGCCCACAATATGATTACCGCTTTATTGGATAACTATATTTATCAGACCCGCAACACCTGCGAGGGATTGAAGGAGATCAAATGGAAACGGGTTCTTGACGTAAACGACCGTAGCTTACGTAACATCGTATCGGGTCTAGGCGGCTCGGCGAACGGTGTCCCTACCGAGACCGGATTTGACATCACTCCCGCTTCAGAGATCATGGCGATCCTTTGCTTGGCTACGGATATAGAGGATTTGAAACGACGTGTCGGAAATATTTTATTGGGTTATACAAACGAAGATAAGCCTTTCACGGTAAATGATCTTGGCATAGCCGGAGCTATTACCGTATTGCTAAAAGACGCATTACTGCCGAACCTTGTACAAACAACGGAGAATACTCCCGCATTTGTACATGGAGGTCCTTTCGCTAATATCGCCCATGGATGTAATTCCATATCGGCCACCCAAATGGCTCTTACTTATGGAGATTATGTGATTACGGAGGCTGGTTTCGGCGCTGATCTGGGCGCGGAGAAATTCTTTAATATCAAATGTAGAAAAGCGGGGCTTTCACCGAAACTGACAGTCATCGTAGCGACTGCCCAGAGCTTGAAACTTCATGGTGGCGTTCCGGAGAAAGAAATCAAGGAACCGAATATCGAAGGATTAAAGAACGGATTCGCTAACTTAGATAAACACATTGAGAATATGAAGAGCTTCGGCCAGCAAGTAATCGTTACTTTCAACCGTTTCGCTACCGATACGGACGAGGAGATTGCGTTAGTGGCTGAGCATTGCGAGGAGAAAGGGGTTGGATTCGCCATGAATAACGTTTTCGCCGAAGGCGGTGAAGGGGGTACGGAGCTTGCCCAGCACCTGCTTCTGTCCGGCAGGCGTCGCCGGAAATCCTGCGATTTTTTCCTG
>ERZ773148.552-NODE-552-length-32479-cov-3.416574_pt1 | contig 32479 bp, 38 predicted proteins | sample MGYA00580846_ERZ773148 | MGnify/ENA primary metagenome ERZ773148 (study PRJEB29015, sample SAMEA2737879) | human gut metagenome | biome: human gut; feature: human-associated habitat; material: faeces | place: China | collected 2012 ... | reverse complement strand
AAATCGGAATCAGCATCGTTCAGCAAGGGGCGTTCGGCGCGGTACGAGGACCATCAGGTACAGGGAGATCTGCCCCGCTCCGAGTTCCTCGCTCCGGAGCTGGCCACGTTCGATCTGTCCATCCGCCTGCGTGCGGATCTGGGCGTCAATCCTGCCGAAATGGCGGACAGTATCTCCGCCTACTGCAAGAGCGGCGAGGTGATCCGGCTGATCATCGCCGGCTACAACCTGGGCAAGGTGACGGTGCGTGACGTCCAGCAGGTCTGGAAGCATCTGGGCGCGAACGGAAAAGGCGTCCAATCCGTGAACCTGACGCTGCAACTCAAGGAATACGTGTGATGGAAACAACCGTACTACCCGGGGCGGCGCTGCGCATCGGGGCCACCGGCATGGAGGCCCTGCTGCAGAATATCCGGATCATTGTGCTGACCACCATGTACTCGGTCCCCCTGGATCGGGGCTTCGCGCACGTGGGCGACTTCATCGACTCGCCATCGCCCCTGGAAACGGCGCGGCTGGTGGTCAGGCTGACCGACGCCATCGAGGCCAAGGAGCCGCGGGTGCGGGTACGGAGGATCACCCTGGAGCCCGCTGAACAGAACGGCACGGAAGCGGCGATGCAGGGCCGGTTGTACCCCCACATTTGTTTTGACCTGAAGGAAGGTGTGGAGCTGTGAGCGAGATATCTTTCGCAGACCTGGACCCGGCCAGCGTGGAAGCGGCGGTGCTCACCGGCTACGAGCGCATCGCGGAAACCACGCTGTATCCCGGCGATCCTGTCCGGCTTTTTCTGGAGTCCCTGGCCTATGTCCTGGCGATCCAGAATCATGTGATCGACCTGGCCGGACGCCAGAGCCTGCTGGCCTACGCCCAGGGGAAGCATCTGGACTTCATCGGCATGATGGTGGGCACCCCGCGCCTGGGCCACGGCTATGCCACCTGTACCCAGCGTTTCGAGCTCGAGGGCGTGGGCTTCGGCGTGGAGATTCCGGCAGACACACAGGTCACCACGGCAGACGGCAAGCGGGTGTTTCAGGTGCTTGCCCCGGCCGTGGCCCCGGCGGGGGCGGCGCACATCGACCTCACAGTCACCGCCGAGCAGCCGGGGGCGGACGCCAACGGCCTGGTGCCCGGGCAGATCAACCGGCTGATCAAGCCGCTGCCCTACGTCAAGTCCACAAGCAACATCACGGCCACGGCCCTGGGCGCGGACGTGGAGTCCGACGACCATTACCGGGCGCGCATTCAGGAGGCTCCGGAGGCGTTCACCTGCGCCGGGCCCACAGGAGCCTATCGCGCCCTGGCCAAAGCGGTGCATCAGGACATCGCCGAAGTGGCGGTCTGGTCCCCGAAGCCGGGCACCGTGGATGTGCGCCCGGTCATGCAAGGCGGCGAACTGCCGTCCGACGAGGTGCTGGAGGCCCTGCGCCGGAAACTGTCCGCCGAGGACGTGCGTCCCCTGACCGACACGGTGACCGTGGCCGCTCCCGACCTGGTGGGCTACGAGCTCGACGTGGAGTGGACCCTGTCCCGGCGTAACGAGGCCCTGGCCGCCAGCGTTACGGCCGCGGTGGGCGCGGCCGTGGAAAAGTACCGGATCTGGCAGCGGGGCAAACCCGGGCGGGACATCCTGCCGACCAAACTGATCAGCCTCATGGAGCAGGCCGGGGCCCGGCGCGTGATCGTGCGGTCGCCGGCGTACACTGTCCTGGAGGACCGCCAGTTGGCCAGGGAAACCTCCGTCACCGTGCGCTACGGAGGAATCGAAGATGAGTAAACTCGCTGACGGGGATCTGCTGTCGCTGCTGCCGGCCAGCATCAGTGACGATCCGCAGATGCGGGCGGCGGCGGAAGCCCTTGCGCCGGTGCTCAAGAGCCTGTCCCTGAGCCTGCCCAACCTGCTGGTCTTTTCGCGGCTGGGCGGCCAACCCGAGGAAGGCATGCTGCCGCCCCTGGCCAGGCTCACCCGGGCCCGCGGCGGCCTCAAGCCCCTGTCCCTGGAGGAACTGGAGCAACTGGCCTGGCAATTCCATGTGGACTTCCGCGAGGTGGCTACGACCCGGGAGCAACTCGCCGCGATGGTGCGGGAGTCGATCCCCTGGCACCGGATCAAGGGCACGCCGGCGTCCATCAAGGCCGCCCTGGGTTTGTTCGGTATTTCCGCCGTCATCGAGGAGGACGGCCGGGGCGACGATTGGGCCACCTACCAACTGGGCGTCTCCGGCGCTCCGGACATGGAAACCGTGCGCCAGGCGTATCAGGTGGCCACGGAAATGGCCCCGGCCCGCTGCCGCCTGTTCCGCATCTACAATGATCAGTACGACTTTCGCCCCATCTACCTGACTGACGGGCCTCCCCTGGGGGAAGGCTGGCTGTCGTTTTACTCCGGCGTGATCGTGCCCGGCATCGGAGACGGCGAGGACGCGCCTCTGGTGTCCTTCGGGGCGCTGTTGTCCCTGGCCGGCGAGCCGCTCGGCTCCCGGATCTGGTATGGCGGCCTGGGCACAACCTGTCTCTCCGGCAGGTACGAGGATTGTTTTATCGTCGGGGAGTCCCATCTGGGCGACGTGTTCCCGGTGCCCCACAGTTTCGTCGTGAGCCACCTGATCAGCTGGCAGAACGCGGATCGGGTGGCCACGTCGCATAAGTGGCGGGGGGCCTGGAAAAGCGGCCGCCGCTGGGCCGAGCCCGCGGGCTGGACCCGCATCGCGCCGCTGGCGCAGCACGACGTGCTCACCCTGTACAAATCGCAGCTTCGTCTGGGCTGGCCGGACGATGCCGGCGGCCTTGTGCACGGTTCCGGCACCCTGGGCGACATCAATGCCTGTCCGGGCGTGCGCCTGGCGCGCCATTGGGACGCGCCCATTGTGGTGGGCGAATCCCCCCTCGGGCACGATCCGGATCGGCGCGAGGAAATCATCGAAGAGTTCTTCATCCTGCCGGAAATCTGTGTGCCCTTCGCCGGGGCGCAACCTGCCGCACCGCAGTATGGGCGGGCCGGGCTGCTGTCCCTGTCCGGAGCGCCGTTGCGCGAGCAGGGCTGGCGCGGCACCTGGAGGAAACGCAAACGGTGGTGGAGTTACAGGGCGGAATACGGCCTGGTCGGCACGATGGGCCTGTCCGGCGCTCCCCTGACGGATATGCGGGTTCACTGCGGCCGTGAGGGATTGCTGGCCCTGCAGGGCGAGGCCGTCAACCCTCCGGCACCGGAATCGGGCCGCGTCGGAAGCATGAACGTCTCCGGCGCTCCCCTTCACAACCAACACTGGCGAGGGTCCTGGAAGGGGCGGCGCTGGTGGAACTATCAGGGCGGCGGAGCCGCCGTCATCACCAAGGAGACATGATATGCAGGCAACAATCACTCAGAAGGGCCGGGCCGCAATGGCGATGGCCATAGCGAAATGCGCCTTGCATCTGGCCTGGGGCAGCGGCCGGGACGAATGGGACGCTCCCGGCGCGGAGATTCCTTCCTACGCCGAGGCCGAAGCCCTGGTCTGCGAGGTCGGGCGACGCATCCCGGCCATCGTCGGCTACGTCACGCCGGACGAAACCGGCGGCATCATCATCCCGGTGGGCACCACACCGGACGGCAAGGTGCAGACGGCCCGCTACCGTCTGGTGTCCGAGCCGACGCCCTACTTGTATTTCCGGGCGGATTACGACTTTGACGACGGCCAGAACGCCACGATCCGGGAGGCGGGCATTTTCGTGGACCCGGTGGTCAAGGAAGGTTTGCCCCCCGGACAGCAGTATTTCACCCCGGATCAGATCCTGGAGCCGGGCTATCTGTTCTGCGCCCAACGCATCGACACCCTGCTGCGCTCGGCCTCGCAGCAGCAGTCCATCCAGTTCGTGCAGGCCATCTAGGAGGCGTCATGAATGACTTTAAGAAGCCGGAAAACTACTATGAGGATTTCGACCCGGCAAAAGGCGACGAGCTGATCCTCTGGCGGGACGGCTACCCCATGCAGGGGCGTGAGCTGAACAACTTGCAACAGATGATCCTCACGGCCCGCAAAAACTTGGGCGACGCCCTGCTCAAAAACGGGGATATCATCGACGGCGCGCAGATCACCGTGGATACAAGCACGGGCGAGTGCCGGGCCGAGGAGGGCCAGGTGTATCTGGAAGGCCAGGTGCGTCCGGTGGCCGCCGCGCAGTTTCAGGTGCCCCTCAGCGGCAGCGTCGCGGTGGGCATCCGCCTGCAGGGCCGCATGATCACCGAGGCCGACGATCCCTCCCTGAAAAATCCCGCCATCGGCAGCCGTGCCGTGGCCAAGCCGGGCGCATGGCGCTGGCGGGTGCAGGCGGTCTGGGCGTGGGAAGGAGACGGCGGCTCCGGAGACTTCTTCCCGATCCATTATCTGGACGATGGGGTTCCCCGGGTGCAGACGCAACCGCCCACCCTGGACTCCGTCAGCCAGGCCATCACCAAGCACGACCGCGAGTCCACCGGCGGCGGCACCTATGTGGTGGACGGGCTGGAGGTGGCGGCTACCGAGGACTCCGCGGCCGGCGTGCAGATGTATACCGTGAGCGAGGGCAGCGCCCATGTGCGCGGCAAAAGCGTCACCCTGACCACGTCCCGGCGCGTGCCCTATGACACAGCGCCCGAGCTGCGCGCCCTGGGCCCCGAAGTCATCTCCGCCACCGGCGAGGCCCGGCAACGCGTGGATGTGGCCCATCCCCCCCTGTACCGGGTGACATCCCTGCGCGTTACCCGGCAGAAGACCGAAACCGTGGCCCACGGCGCGTATGCCGGCGTGGCCGACCCGCTGAAGGAAACGTCCGTCGTGGCCATCGTCAGCTGCCGGCAGGGCGATACCGTGTACCAGGAAGGCGTGGACTACAAAAAAAACGGGGACATGGTCGACTGGTCCCCGGCCGGCTCGGAGCCCGCATCGGGATCGAGCTATGAGGTGGTCTATCAGTATCTGGCAGCCGTGGACCCGGAGGATCAGGATTTCGACGGTTTTTCCGTGTCCGACGCCGTGGCCGGCAGCAGCATCCTGGTATCCTACGAGCAGGCCCTGCCGCGCCTGGATCGCCTGGCCCTGACCCAGGACGGGCAGTTCGCCTGGCTGCAGGGCGTGGCTGGCGAACGCAACTGGCAGGAACCTCGGGTGCCGTCCACGATGCTCGCTCTGGCCACGGTGTTTCAAGCCTGGCGCAGCCTGCCGGAACGAACCGTGCGCAACGACCGGGTGTGTGTCGTGCCCTTCGACCGCATGCAGCGGATGGACGAGCGCCTGGATTACGCGCTGCGCGAGGTGCTCCGCCTGGGGCTGGAAAGTTCCACGGCGGCCAAAGAAGCCGGAGTAACCCTGGGCATCGTTGCCGATCCGTGCATCGACGACAGCATGCGCGACCAGGGGATACCGCAGACGGCGGCCATCGTGAACGGAGAGTTGACCCTGTCCGTGCCCGGCAACGCCTACCGGCTGTCCAAGGACGTGAGCAAGCCCACGGCCCGGCCCTACACCAAGGAAGTGGTGATCGAGCAACTGCTGCGCACGGGGTCCATGCCGGTCAATCCCTACATGAGCTTCGAGCCCATGCCGGCGCGGGTCAGCCTCAATCCCGCCGTGGACATGTGGATGGAGGTGGAGAGCAACTTCACCAGCCCGGCCACGCAATATCTGCAGACCGGACACTACGTGCCGGGGCGGTCCAGCCTGGTCAGCCAGAGCCTGCAAACGTCCAGCCAGGTGGTGGCCAGCGTCACGAAACCGCTGGAATTTCTGCGGCCGATCCAGGTGGCCTACCATGTGGAGGGCTTCGGCCCGGGCGAGCGCCTGACCAAGCTGGTGTTTGACGGCATCGACATCACCCCGGACGATCCGCCCACAGCCGATGGGGACGGTGTGCTCAACGGAGTGTTCACCATTCCGGAAAAAATCGCGGCCGGCTCCAAGCGCGTGGAGTGCGTCGGCGCTGCGGTCAACGGCTCCCGAGGCAGCGCGGTGTTCGTGGGGCGGGGCGAGCTGACTATCCAGACCGTCAAGGAAACCCGGACCATCGTCAACTACTGGACCGACCCCGCCTCGCAGAGCTTTGTGTTTCCCGAGGATGCGCAGCTCGCCGCGCTGGACTTGTTTTTTACCGCCAAGGGCGGGCCGGTACGCGTCCAGATCCGCGAAACGGACAACGGCAGCCCCACCGGCGTCATTCTGGCCGAGGCCGTGGTGCCCGAAAGCGCCATCGTGGTCAGCGGCAACGGCCCCACGCATGTGGCGTTCGAGAATCCCGCTCCGCTTATGGGGAACGTCATGTACGCCTGGGTGGTGCTGTGCGACGACCCGGTCACGGCCCTGGCCGTGGCGGAAATGGGCAAGTTCGATGCCCTGAACCAGCGCTGGGTGACGGAACAACCGTATACCGTGGGCACCTTCCAGACGTCGTCCAACGCGGCCAGTTGGACCGTTCACCAGACGATGGACGCCACGTTCCGCGCCTACAAGGCGGTGTATTCCGACACGGCCGAGCATCAGATCGACCTAGGCGACGCCGTCATCCCGGACAGCACGGACCTGATGCTGCTGGCCCTGGCCGAAACGCCCACCGCCCGGACGCGCATGGAGTACGCCATTGATCTGCCCGACGGGCAGGCCATGACGGTGGCCGAGGGGCAGGCTATCCGGCTGTCCGCTCCGGTGGCCGGCTCGGTCAACGTCCGGGCCCGCCTGGCCGGGGACCGCAATTCCAGTCCGCTGCTGTGGCCCGGGGCTCTGCTGCTGGCCGGCAAGGTTTCGGCCAGCGACGACTATTACAGCCGTTCTGTCACAGCGGCCGGGGCGACCTCTGGCGTGTTGATCTACGAGGCGAATATTCCCTCGGGCGCGGCGATCCGTGCGCAACTGCAAATCGACGGCGGCGCGTGGCAGGACACGCCGCAGGGAGAAACCACCACTATGGGAGACGGCTGGGTGCAATTCCGGCATGTGGCTCCGCTCGACGGAGCGGCCTTGCTCAAGGCCAAGTTCGAGCTGTCCGGCAGCGCCAAAGCCCGGCCCCGCGTCCGCAACATCCGCTTGGCGGCGATCAGGTAGGAGACATCATGACTACGCAAACCAAACAGGCTTCACAGATCACCCTCGTGACCGCCGAGGATTCCCGGGCTCCGGCCGTGCGCAGCGCCGGCGTGCAAACGGTCAACAGCGGCGGGGCCCCGGTGTACGACGACCGCACGCCGCATCTGGGCCTGGCCCTGCCGCATGCCGATAACGAACTGGAGGACGACGTCTACCGCCTGCGGGACGCTCTTTCGACTCTGGACTCTGCCCTGGCTGAGGAACAACAGGCCCGGGACGAGGCCGACACCTCGCTGGCCCAGCGTCTGGACGAAGAACAGCAGACCCGCCAGGACGATGATGCCGCCTTGATTGAGGCCGTGCAGACGGAGACGGAGGCCCGTGAGGCGGGAGACAGCTCTCTGGAGGAAGCGCTGCAAGCGGAGGCGCAAACGCGAACCGTGGGGGATGAGGAGGGAGCCGCGGCCCTGGCCGCGCACGACGAGTCCGATTCCGCGCATTCGGCCCTGGTGCGCCGGATCACCATGGGCGACCTCTCGCCGGTCATCGGCGTGGCCCTGGTGGAAAACGGCAGCGGTTCCGGGCTGTGGTGCCACGTCGACGCCGAAGGGCACATCATTACGCCGCCGAAGCGGTACTTCGACTTTCACCCGGTGTACAGCTCCCTGACCGACCGGGTGCTTGTCGACGGGCAGGTCATGCAGCGGCACAAAAAATTCTACTATAAAACGCTGACGCTGCCTTCCGGTGAACTGGCGGGCAAACACGCCCGGCTCATCTCTCCGGAAAAACTGGACGGCTTTAAACCGCACCCGGCCTTTGTCAAAAACGGCCAGGAGATCGATCACTGGTACTGCGGCACCTACAGCGCCACGGACGACGGCGGCAAGCTCGGTTCCCGGCCCGGACGGATGCCCTTCGTCAACGTCAACTATCCGACCATGCAGCAACTTTGCCGCAACCGGAACGCGGGCGGGGTGAGCGGCTTCGATATGTGGAACATCTGGCAGGTGGGGGAAATCCAACTGCTTTTCCTTATCGAATACGCTTCCCCGGATTCGCAAGGCATCATCGGCCGTGGCCGGGTCGACACCACGGCGGCCAACTATGTGGATGCCGACGATGTGGCCCGGGCGACCTATCGCGGGCACGTTGGCCTGTGGGGCAACGTGTGGGAGATGGTTACGGGCATTGAGGTTTCCACCTCCGGCACTGTCCGGCTCTGGAACGTGAACGGCAGTCAGGCTTACGTGGATACGGGCTTCGTGCTCCCGGCCTACAACGGCACGGCTCCGCAGTATCCCAAAACGCTGAAAACCGGGTCCGGCGACGGGTACGATTTTGACGCCCTGTTCGTCCCGGAAACGCAGTCGGCAAACATCCTGGACGGGACGCTGCCGGACTTGTTCTGGGGCAAGAACGGCGCTGCCGGCAACGTCTTATACTTCGGCGGCTGTTGGAATAATGGGTCGGGTGCTGGCCTGTTCTGCCAGAACATGAATAACCCCGCGTCCATCGCCAACGCCACAGTCGGTTGCCGCCTCGCAAACCGCGCACCAGAATGCGCAGCTTTACGGAGCTGTGCCCAGAGTGCGATTTGGGACTCGCATTCCGCCTCGGCCAACAGCGCCGGGGAAACCACAACCGGCCCGGCGGGGCCAGTACCGCGAGGGAACGTGCCGCCGGGCTTTTTTACCGCCATGCCCAAAACCTTCTCCGGCCTCTGGCCGCGCGTCACCGCCTTTGACAACCTCGTGGCCGCGTGGAACGAGGTGCGCACGGGCAAACGCTTCTCCCCGGTGGTGCTGGAGTATTGGGGCCGCCTGGAAGAAAATCTGCTCGGCTTGCAGCAAGCCTTGCTCGACCACGGGTGGGGGCCGAAGCCGTTGCGCCGTTTTCGGGTGACGGAGCCCAAGCCGCGCATCATCCAGGCCCCGGCCTGCGAGGATCGCGTGGTGCATCACGCCCTGATGCGCGTGATGATTCCCCTGTTCGAGCGCCGGTTCAGGCCGGAGAGTTTCGCCTGCCGCAAGGGCCTGGGCATCCACGCCGCCAGCCGCATGACCACGGCCAGCCTGCGGGCGGCCTCGGCCCGATGGGAGCGCCCCTACATCCTCAAGGGCGACGTGTCGGCCTACTTCGCCTCCATCGACCACGACATCCTCATGCGCCGGGTGCGTCGCGTGGTGTCCGATCCGGACGTGCTCTGGCTTTTTGACGCCATCGTCCGCAAAGCGCCGGGCTACGACGGCACGGGCCTGCCCCTGGGCTCGCTCACGTCGCAATGGCTCGCCAATCTGTATTTGGACCCCCTGGACCATTTTCTGAAAGACGACCTGGGCGTCCCGTTCTACATGCGCTATATGGACGATTGGGTGCTGGTAGGTCCGAGCAAGGAGTGGTGCCGCGCCCTGCTGGACCAGATTACCGGGTTTCTCGCCCTCCAGAAGCTCGCGGTCAACCCGAAAACCGCCATCTACCCCGCGAGCCACGGGGTGGATTTCGTCGGCTACCGCCATTGGAACGACCACACCCTGCCGCGCAAGCGCACGGTCAAACGGGCGCGGGCGCAGTTCCGGGCTCTGCGTCGGCTCTACGTCCAGGGCCGCGTCGACCTGACCTACATCCGCCCCCGCATCGCCTCCTTTACGGGCTACATGGCCCACTGCGACGGCTATCGTTCGCTGGAGGCGATTCTCCGGGAGTTCGTGCTGGCGCGCCCCGACGCGGACGAACCCATTCCCCTGCAGGATCTGCGCCCCGAAAAAAAAGAATAAAATCGAGCAGAAAGGACTTGCCACCCCCCGGCACAAGAGCGATCACACAACTACGCCGCGAGGCAATAGATAATAAAAATAAAGGGGTTGCAAGATGGAAACGATCAAGTCCGAAAATGAGGGATACGGCTTTTACGGCACGATGACCCTGGACGGCTGCGCCGACAACGCCTGGGACGTCGCCATGACCGCTCTCACCACGGAGACCGGAGCCGAACCGGACCAGGTCCGGGCCTTTCTGGACAGTTCCTGGGGCCGCCATTTTGCCGACGACGTGCATTGCGCTCTGCAGCACACCTCCCTGGAGCGGGCCGTGGCCGTTGCGGTCGACCGCTGGCAGGGCTGGACCCTGAGCCGCCGGACCCGCCGCGAGTTGGGCATCCCCACCCCCATGCGCTATCTCGATGGCATGGTGTACGCGGCCGCCGTGTATGCCGAGGCCATATAAGGAGGCCGCCATGACGCTGAACCGTATTATCAAGGGCGTGCTGGTGGATTATACCGGGTATATCGCGGCCTGGGGCAAGGCCCCGCGCGGCCGGGGCGGCTGGGCGTTCTTCTGGGGCAGCAACGGCCAGGGCGAGGCCCATTGGCACAACGGCACGCTGCCCGAAGCTTGCCGGGCCGCAGCCACGGAGGCGGCCGCCGCCGGCGTCGATTATATTTCGGTGGGCAGCTAAACCCCTCTCCCCACCGCGTCCGGGGGGATGGCGATAGCCGTTCCTCCGGATAAAAAAACAATAAAAATCAACCAGAAACGACTTGCCAACCCCCTGGTAAAGAGCGAACACACAAGCACGCCAAGCAAAAACAAACAATTTCAAGGGGTTGATAAGATGAAATCGCAAGTTATGTATGTCGCTTTTGCCCGCAAGCCCTATTCCCTCGACGACGTCATAAACGCTGCCGCGCACGCCCGCCCGTCCGACCGGGAACGCGTCACCATTGCGGAAGTCGTGAAGCTCACCACGGCGCAGTACGACGCCTTCACGGCATCCTTCAGCCAGGAAAATTCCTGGCTGAAGGGCAAGGGCGGGGTGACGGGGAGCTTGCTGGTGCAGGCCCCGGGCCGCCGTTCCCTGGTGGTCAACCCCGAGGGGTATGATTATGCCAAGTATGTAGCCGTGGCGTAAACGAATGCAGGGCGGCGGCACCGCCGCCCTGCATCTGACAGGAGGGCCAGATGCTCAGTGTCGGAAAACCTACCGTGCGTTCCGGATGGAACGGCAAGGCGAACCACTGCGACGGCTGGCACGACTTCGGCAAGGCCGGTCGCGTGTATGCCGCTGGAGATAGTCGCTTCCGGACCCTGATGCGGCGCTGGATGTCCAAGGCCCGCCGCCGGCATGACAAGGCCGTCTGCCGGAGCGCCCTCACGGAAAAATAAAAAAACAATAAATTTCAGCAACAAAGGACTTGCAACCCTCTTGGGAAAGAGCGATCACACAGTCACGGCAAGCATGAATCGCTAACTAAAACAAGAGGTTAATACAATGAATCGCAAGTTCGGCATTGAACTGGAAATCGCCAACATCACCCGTGAAACCGCTGTCCGCGCCCTGCGCGCCGTGGGCATCAACGTGCAGAGCGAGGGCTACAGCCACGCCACGCGGGGTCACTGGAAGCTGGTCAGCGATGCCAGCGTGCAGGGCGGCTTCGAGGTGGTGTCGCCCGTCCTGCAGGGCGAGGCGGGCATCGAGGAGGCCATGACCGTGGCCGCCGCCCTGGACGATGCCGGCGCCAGCGTCAACCGCAGCTGCGGCTACCATGTCCACTTCGATGCCCACGACCTGTCCGCCCAGGACGTGCGCACCATCGTCAAGCGCTATGCCGCGCACGAGGCCGAGATTGACGCGGTCATGCCGCCGAGCCGCCGGGGAAACAGCAATACCTTCTGCGGCGCGTTATCTCGCTTTCTCGGCCCCAACTTCAACCGCGCCGAAACCATCCGCGACCTGGCCGCCATCCAGGGCGGCCGTTACTACAAGGTCAACCTGCAGGCGTATCAACGTCACGGCACCATTGAGTTTCGTCAGCATTCGGGTACTGTCAACGCCACCAAGATCGCCAATTGGGTGCGCTTCCTGGGCGAGTTCATCGACGAGTGCAAGCGGATGTCCGCTCCGACCCCGGCCGTGCCGGTCATGGAGCATCCGGCCGTCACCGGCGTGCAGGGCCGCTTGGCCGCCATGTTTACGGCCTCCGGCACCGTGACTCTGGCCGCCATGTGCGAGCAGTTCGGCTGGCAGCCGCATACCGCCCGCGCCGCCGTGACCCGTCTGCGCCGGGCCGGGCTGCGCATCAGCCCGGTCAAGGTCGACGGCCAGTCCGCGTATCGCCTGGACAGCGGCCTGATGGCCAGTGCCTCCGCTCCCCGGCCGCAGGCGGACAGCCTATGGGATGGGATCAGCGAAAGCGTCATCCGTTTTTACCGTCGGCGCGCCGCCGTGCTGGCCGCCGTCTAAGGAGCGCCATGCAATATCAAACTCAGGATGGAAAGCTGCTGGAGGCCGCGAGCCTCCGGCAGCTGGCCGAGGCTCTCTGGCAGAGCAAGTTCGACCCGGAACCGACCCTGGAGGAATGGATGGCCGGGTCCGCCCGGCGCGCCGCCATATACGACGGCAGCGTCATCCGCACCTGCAGTCCCGAGGCCCACGTGGAGGATCTGATCCGGGCGGGCTATGTGACGCCGGTGACCGGGTAGCCTCTTCCGGTTTGCGATTCAAGGCCGTTCCGGACGCTTGCCAATCCGCCGGATCGTGCGTATATTTTCCACAGAAAAGGGCCGAGGCGCGCTAACGCCCCGGCCCCCCGGCAGACTCGGAGAGTTTGTCGAGGCCTTTTTTCCGGCTTCGTGAGCCAGTTTCAGACCCCGGCAGTGTACCAGCACTGCCGGGGTCGCTTAGTTCTTCTTATCGAAGAGCCAATCAATCAAACGCTTGAGAGCGTAGATTGCGACAACTTCCAGCAGATGCCAGAGTCTCCTCATGGCTACCTCCTTCCCGCGCCTGCCGTAAAACCACCGGAAAGAAGGCCGCCCCACAGGTGGGGCATTCCGACTTTTATAGAGGAACTTTAGAAAAGGCAACGGTAAAAGGAAGCTCTGGCCGGGCGGACTGGCCCAGGGCCGGCTTGACGCCCGCGGGCTGACTCCCTATTCTGGGTTCGCGTTATTTCGACGCGGCGTCTCAAAAGCGCCTCACACAGGCCGCCACAGCCCGGCAAGAATGTGGCAAAAAATCCCGTGCTCCCCCTGTCTCTGACAGGGGGCACGGTCCTTTTGCAGTTGCCGGGAGTGGAGGTAATACAACACCCTCGCGGGGAACATCTCCGCCGCTGTGAGCGGTTTTGAGCTCCCGGCTGCTGTTTTTTTGCCGGGGGTCCGCCGCAGGAGTGCCCGTGCATCGCGCTTCCCTCCTTCTGATGTGGCTCTGCCTGCTCCCCTGTCCGGCCTTCGCCTGGCAGGGGCTGGTTCTGGACGTGCATGACGGCGACACCGTGACCGTCGCGCCCGGGGGCGACGCCGCGACGCCTCTGGCCATCCGTCTCTATGGCGTGGATGCGCCGGAGCTGGAGCAGCCCGGGGGCGTTGCCGCCCGGTCCTGGTTGGCCGGGCAGGTACCCGCGGGCGCGGAAGTCGAGGTCGTCCCTTATGGCGTGGATCGCTATGGCCGCGCCCTGGGGCTGCTGCAATGCGGCCCGGCCGGCCAGCGCCGGACTCTGAACGGCGACCTGGTCGCCGCCGGGCATGCCTGGGTCGAACCGCGCTATTGCCGGGCGAAATTCTGCCGCCAGTGGGCCCGGCTCGAAACCAGGGCGCGCCAGGAGCGGCGCGGGCTCTGGCGCGATGAGCGGCCCCTCCGTCCGTCCGCCTGGCGCAAGCTCCACAAAGCCCCATAAAAAAGGGGCCCGCAGGCCCCGTGTTCTTATCGCAACGGCGCTTTGGCCGGCACCGCGTCGGCGAATCCCTCTGGCGCAACCTCCAACGAAAGATACCCGCCATCCCGCTGTTCCTCGGCGGTCAGGCCGCGTTCGGCGGCGCGCAGATCGTTCCATACCCAGGCCTCGCCCCCTGACGCGCCCTTGCCGTCCGGGGCGTAGTCGCCCCTGGCCAGTTGCACGCCCGCAGCCGGGCTCCCGAAGCCGCCGTCCAGCACCACGCCCACCATATCCGCGCCGGTGACCTGCGCGTGATGTTTGGCGGCCGCAATCACCGTGGCGGCCAGTTTCTCTCGGGTCAGTCCGGCTTGATCGGTTCGCGGGACGATCTTGCCCTGTCCGTCTTTCGTGGCCAGCACGATGCGGAGAATCAGCTTGGTGCGGCCGCTGGAGGCCCGGGCGTCTTTGTCGGCCTTGACCACGGCATAGTCCTGGGGCGCGGCCCGGCCGGAGTCCCAAGCCGCGGGAACGGGCTCTGCAGCTGCCGGCTCCGCCAGGGCCAGCGGCTTGCTCAACAGCCAGGGGTGGGCTGCCTTGCCCTGCTCAAGGCAGGCCATAACGTAGGGGGTGGCGTCCTTCAGGCCGATGCCGGGCGTTTCCATCACCGTGGCCATGCACGCGGCGGCCTGCTCGGCGGCCTGCTTCAGTTCCGCCGCCGGCACCGCACTGACGTCGGCGCTGCCTTTGATGTGGTCGGCCAGGCTGGCCAGGATGTTTTCGTCCGTGGCCATCGACCAGGCGGACACCGACACTCCATGCAGCGAGCCGCCCTCATCCCAGGCTTTGGCCTGGGCGGTGGCGGCACACAGCAGTACCAGCACAGCCGCAATCCATCCCTTCATGTCGCGTCATCCTTTGCCCGGAACGGGATCACTCTTGCCCTGCGCCGGTCTTTCCGATACCGGTCGCAGCGCCTTTGTCCCCGGCCCCGTCTACCAGCAGCCGGGTGGTGAGCTGGCGGTTCAAGCGCCGTTCCTCGGCCAGCTCCTGTTCCAAGGCGGCAAGGCGTTTACTCATTTCTTTAACCTGTGCGGGAGACTGTTCCCGGTGCCCCCCGTACATCTCTCCCTCGCCAAAATAGAGCCAGTCCCGGTTCAGCTGCGGGTAAAGCTCCAATATCCGCGGCAGTAAGGGCCAGAGATTGTCCTGCCGCTTTTCGTTCAGGTAGCCGTTAAAGGTCGGTTGCGTAAGCCCGAGTTTCTTGGCCAGGTCGGTTTGGGATCTGGCCACGTCTGTGCTTATCAGCCTAACTCGTTCAAATAGTTCCATAACAATGAATCTTTATTATTTTATTCCAAAACGGCTTGACTACTAACGAGATACTCGATAAGTTCACCTTGAAAGCGCACCATATAGGCACACAAAATAAGAACACCCTTTTCACTAGCAGGGGGCAACCCAAATGGCAACCGAAAGCCGCTACGACCGTTTGTACGCCTGGATGCTGGACCACCGGATCAGCTATCCGGCGCTGGCCAAAGAGCTGGGCGTATCCGAGTCCGGAGCACGCCGGCTCTGCAATTCCGAAACCATCCCCGTCCATCGGCATGATCAACTGGTGCGGCTGGGCTTCCCGGTGGATCTGCTGCCCGCTGCGCGTGACCGGCCCAAAGGTCGCCCGCGGGCCGTCCCCATTTTTCCCGGCTTGCTGACTCAGGACCAAGAGTCCCTGTCCGCCTCCTAACAGTTCCGGCTTGTCCGGTCACGCCAATTCAAAGGAATTTTTAGCATGCGCGAGTATCCCCGTATCACGCCCATTTTGCGCCAGCTTGTCCTGGGCGCGCCCAACGGCCTGCCGGCCAAGGCCGTGGCCAAGCTGCTGCAACGCGACTACACCACGTTGCTGGCCGAGCTCGGGGAACGGAGCGGCCACAAGGCCGGAGTGGAGCTGCTGTTGCCGATTATGGACGTGACCGGCTCGGATCTGCCGCTGGACGTTATGGCCGAGGCTCGCGGCGGCTTTTTCGTCCGCATGCCCGAGTCGGAGGGCGAGGAACACGCCGTGCACCGGCAGTGCATGGAGGCGGTGCGGGAGTTCGGCGAACTGATGCAAACCGTGGCCAATGCCCTGGAGGACGGCACCATCACCCAGGCCGAGCGTCGGGCCATTGCCGAGGTGGGCTACCGGGCCACCACCGGCATCCTGACCCTGCTGCGCGTGGTGGAGGCCAACACCCAGGGCAATCCATAAAAAACGCCCCCGTAGCTGTCGTTACCAGCGCCGGGGGCCAAATCCAAAAAAGAGGATTTTCGAGATGGCAAAACTGTACTTTACCCCTCATCTCCCTGTCAAGCGCCAGGGCGCATGCATGTTTTCCGTACTGGTCAACGGAGCTCCCCACCGTATCCGGGGAGAGAGTTTTGAGGACGTGATGGAGCAGATCCGCGCATTGTGTCCGGGCGGCAAACTCATGGAACTGGTTGAAACCCTCGCCCGCAGGGAGGCTGTATGAGCGTTGAATATGTCGCTTACGCCTGGCGTAGCGGCCGTATCCAGATCGGCAGGACTTTGCCCGATGGAGCGCTGCCTCTGCTGCGTGGGAGCCGCCACAAACTGCGTTCGCTCATCATAAGCACGGCAACCCTGTCTTATGACAATAAAACGCATCTGGTGCCAGCATGGGGTTGGCCGCGAACGAAGATGAAGCCTACGAGGCCTTTATCCGCTACCACGACTGGCTGCAAGCCGCTTGGAAGCGGCGTGCCAATCATGGAGGGCGGTTATGATCGACGCGGTATGGGCCGTCAAAGGCGATGTGCTCATGGCCATCCTTGGCGTGGCCGTCGCCGCCTGGGGCATCAGGATCGAACTTGCCGAACGCCGCCGTCTGGCCCGCATGGCGCGGGAATGCAAGGAGCGTGGGATATGAAGTACGACATCGGCCAAAGCGTCACCCTGGTCGAGGGGTATCGCGGATATCATTGCGCCACTGTGGTCGATTACGAATACGGCCCCGCTGTCCGCTACATCATCGAGCTTTCGTCCGGACTGCAGCTTTCTGTTTACGAAGACGAACTGGAGGAGGCATAGCCATGTCCGAGCAGAAAAAGTCGTATACTGTGAGCCAAGAAGATATGGCCGCTATCCATAGTTTGTTGGATAAAGCCATGCAGGGAGAAGGTGTGCAGGGGGTCATGGTGCTGTGCTGTGCCTTTACCCAAGATAACATGCAGGCCATGACCTGCGTCACAGGCACCATGAGCATGGATGATGTCCTTCATGACATTGCCAGGTGCGGCAGCAAACTCCTGGAGCAGATGGGGCTCCAGGGGGCTAAAACGCCGCCTTCGGGGGTGTGGCAATGAGCATGATCCCCGAAAATTCCCGGCTCGATCTGGCCGACGCCCTGGCCCTTGCCGACAACGACTGCCGCACCGCGGGCATGCTGATCATCCTGGTGGCCCCCACCACGGAAGGCTGGTCCCGCGACGTGGTCCTGGCTCACGGCAAACTGGAAGCCGGTCCCGCGCTGCAGCACGTGGTCGACATCACCAGCCGGGCGCTGGAACAGCACAACGCCCGCCCCTCGGAGGTTTCCCGATGAAAATTTACATCGCCGCGTCCTACAGGCACTTGCACGCCGTGCGGCTGTTCCAGCAGCGCCTGGAACATGAGTTGCCCGGCCTTGAGATCCTCGACTGGACGAGGCTGGCCACGCCGCCAGCCGGCCTGACCGCGGCGCAGCGTCGGGAGTGGATGGACACGGACCACGGCGGCAAGGTGTTCGCCTTCTGCGAGGAAGCCTGCGGCGGGGCCGACCTGGTGATCTACTTCGGTCAGTCCGGCCAGGACGCCGGCGTGGAAGTCGGTCTGGCCAGGGCCGCGGGCGTGCCTGTGTTGGGCATCCTCGGGCCGCTCGAGGCCCCGGGTCTGATGCTACACGGCTCCGTGTCCCTGTGGGTGCGCGATGTTCTGGAGGCCTGGGCGTGCATCGCATCGATGGCGTGCTGCATCTGGCGCGATGCGCCCCAGCCCGACAGCTGCGCATCCTGCCGTAGCGAGAAAATCTGCAACATGGCTCCGGCAGCGTCGGGCCTGGAGGTATGCCATGAACGGTGACGACCGCGCCTGGATTGAACTGCTGCGCGCGACCAAAACCTCCGGAAATATCGGCTTTGGCGGACGCCAGATGCGGCGCTTGCTGGGCATCGTGGACGGCCTGGAGGCCGAGGCCGACGAATTGGCCCGGTGCCTGGCTGAAAGCAATGCGCCGTGCCCGGAAAACCAGTTCTGTAAGGGGCCGGTACGGCCCGGCTGCGAAGGACTGAAAGAGAAACAACTATGCGGGAAATGCTACCGGGCCGCAGCTGCACAGGAGAAAATCCATGACCAGCGCTGAGGCGAACAAGCAGCCGTGCCCCTTCCGGATCAAGCACATCGTCAGCGAGCCCGGGCCCGGAGGCCGGACCCTCGCCAAGTATACCTATGAGACATGCCTGAGCTACAGGTGCCCTCTCTGGCGCTTGGCCCAGCCGGGAGACGTCCCCAGGGCGTGCTCCGGCTGGGCACGCTCGACGAGTGCATGACGGCGCACGGCATAAGCGCCTGCGAACACTGTCCCGACCGCGAAGGCCGCTGCGGCCGCTAGGAGGAGCCATGACTGATAGCACTACCGGCAATCCGGACGAAGAAATCATCGAAAAGCTGATCGACACCATCATGACCGTTCAGGAGCGGCGCAAAATCTTGAGGAAACGCCATGACGCCATCCGGGAAGACCTGGCCGCGCTGCTGTGTCCCTTTGCCGAGGGCGAACTCGTCCGCATCCCGTATCCGAGCCACGCCGGAGACCACGCCACGGGATGCGTCCGGGCCATCTGGTTTGATCCGCGCCATGGCTACCAGCTGTGTCTGGACTACGACGACGGCGGCCAGGGCGCATTGTCCGGCTACCAGAACGATGCCCTGGAAATGGCCAACGGCAAAGAGCCGGTCCTGATCCGGGAACGGATGGATGCTCTGCTGCGGCCCTTCTGCGACCCCTGGTATGACTTCTCGTGAGGCGGCTATGAACTGGAAAGAAATTCCGCGTCCGGCCCGCAAGGCCGACTACCGCTACAAGCATCTGCGCTTGTTGGCCGATCCGCCGGAGGACGGTATCTGGCGCGCCCCCGGCCAGAATCCTCTGCCCGTCAAAACGGGCGATGTCCTCACCGTCCACGCGCGGCGCAACGCCAAGGATACCTGGTCCGCCGGCGGATACATCCCCAGCGTCACCCACTGGGGCGACATGCGCATCCTGGAGCTGACCTGGACCTGCCATCACTGCGGCAGCTCGCATTCCCTGCTCATCCCCGAAGCCTGGCTCGACGAGGGCAAGGCCGTGTTCGTGGAACCGATAGAAGGAGCTGGCCATGAATAAGGACCAGACGGGCGTCGAGCTCATCGCCGCCGAGCGCCGGCGGCAGGTGGACGTCGAGGAGTGGACGGCGGAGCACGACGCGGACCATCGGGACGGGGAACTGGCCTGGGCCGCGTGCTACTACGCCATGCCGTGCATGATTTTTCGCCGGTGCGCGGACGGCGACCCCTGCCCGATCACGCCGGATGAAGTCTTCCTGGAAACCAACTGGTCCCGGGCCTGGGCCAAACGCGCCGACAAGTCCCGGCTCCGCCAGCTTGTGGTCGCCGGCGCGCTCATCGCCGCCGAAATCGACCGCAGGCTGGCGGCCGGAGAAGTCTGTGAAACGCCTTAAACCGGCCAAGGCATGCTTCGGCCGGCCGGAGCTGGCTGGCGAGCACGACTGCGACGCCTGCCACGCCTATCTCCGGCTGGCCTGCTCCCTGGAGCAGGAGTGCGTCATGCTGGCCCTAGACCACGTCATAGATGCGTATGACGTGCGCGACCAGGCCGATATCGACCGGCGCACGGCGGCGTTTCGTGAGGAAATCCGCCGACGCATGCAACTGTGAGGAATCCCCATGGACAACGACTTCACCTCCATCCCGGGTTGGGAGCGATACGCCGTCAGCCGCGATGGCCAAGTCCGCTCCCCTTATGGCCTGTTGTCCTGCGACAACCGCGCGCGATACACGCTGCGCAAGGCTGCCGGCAGCAGTTCCACCAAGTTTCCCGTGGGCATCCTGATGCGGATGGCCGGTTTTTTCGACCAGCCCGGGGCCCAGGACGCCATCGACGAGCTGCGCGGCGAGCGCGATACCCTGGAACAACAGGTCGGCGGCCTGCGCGCGGCCATGGAGCAGCTTTCCGACAGGCACCGTGCCGAATGTGAGCGCCTGAATGCCGAATTGGCCAAAGCAAAGGCCGATCTGGTCCTGTGCCGCAAAACCAACGGCCATCTCATCTCTCTCACAAAAACGTATGAGGCCCGCCTCGATGGCCGCGCCGACGACTGAAATTCCCCAATGGCGGCCAGACGACATCCTCTTTCTGGAGGAGGTGGCCACGGCCTTGCGCGTTGACCCCCGCACGGTGAAACGTGTAGCCTCCCAGCTCGGCGGCAGGCGCATAGGGAGCTGCTGGAGGTTTCGCTGGGGCACGGTGATGGAGAGTTTTCATGCCCACGAAACGCAAAGACAGGAGCAATGCCTGGCTGGCCCGGGTGGTGCTGGAAGGGAGGCAGGTGGCCTCTCTGCAGTTTCCCCCCGGCCGGAAAAAAGGGCCGGAGTGGACGGCCGCAAAACAATGGGAGGTGGACACCAAAAAGCATATTCAGGAGAGCCTGGCGCAAGGGAACACGCTTTTCCAGGCTCTGGACAAGCTGGGTCTGAACCCTGGCCCGCAACTCGCGGCGGAACTCCGGAAGGAATCGCCGAACAGGCCGATCCCCATGGGCTTAGAAAAGCTCTTGGCTTGGGGTGACAGCTACCTCGAGGAGGTGCGGCAGAGCATGAGCCAGTCGACATATGACGAAAAAAAGTCCCACATGGAGGCGTTCTTTGCCTTCTGCCGTGAGCAAGGCATCACGGGCCTCGCGGACATAACCAAGCCCGTGGCGTACAAGTTCCTGGCCGGCATCCGGGCCGCCAAGCAGCAAGAGGCTGCGGCCCGCCTGGCCGCACGAGCCAGGCCGGAGGACGAGACGCCGACGATGGAGACGGATGCCCCGAAATTCAAAGGGAAAATCGGCAACCCGGCCAGCGTGGCCAACAAATACAGGAAGAACCTTTTGGCTGCCTGGAATTGGGGGATAGACTTCGTGGAGGGTTTTCCCCAGGGCAAGTCTCCCATTGCCATGGTGAAGGAGTTTCCTGTCGAAGAGACGGAGCGCTACGTTCCTCCCGAAGAGGACGTGGTCAAGGTGTTGGAGCTGGCCAAGGGACAAGACTTGGTCATGCTTCTGGTGTTCTACTACACCGGAGCCCGCGCCGGCGAGGTGTTCCGGCTGTCCTGGACGCGGGACATCCGCCTGGAGACGGGCAAAATCCGCCTTCAGGACCGCAAAACGAAGGACGGCAAACCCCGCGTGCGTTGGAACGACATGCACCCGGAGCTGGTCAACGCTTTGGCCTGGTGGCAGGAGGCCCGGCCGTGCCGGGTGGACAACGTGTTCATGCAGACTCACTGCGCCGGTGCGCTGGGCTTGCCCTTCCGGCACCGCAGCAAGTTCTGCGCAAGGCTGTGCCGGCGAGCGGGAGTAAAGCCTTTTGTGTTTTACTCCATCCGCCACGTCAGCGCCCACCTGGCGTTCCGTGACGGGGGTATCAGCGCGGCGAAGTCCCTGCTGGGGCATTATCATGCCACCACGACGGACGACTACCTGCGCAAGATGGGGCTCTATACGGATCAGTGTGCCATCCAGGCGTCCCTGAGCAAGAGCGGCATCGGCCTGGCCGGAGCCGACCTGATGGAACACTTGGTGGCAGAGGGCTCTCTGCGGCACGAGCGGCTGCAGGAGGATAAGAAAATGCCCCGCGAGGTGCGAACTCACGAGGCATTTTGTAACCGGGAGCTTGTAACCGACAGGCTCCAGTAACCAAAGGGCTGTTGCAACCCTGAGAAATCATTGGCGTCCCCAGGGGGATTCGAACCCCCGTTGACGGCGTGAAAGGCCGTTGTCCTGGGCCGGCTAGACGATGGGGACACCCTATATGTGGCTGGGCTGCAAGGACTCGAACCTTGATTAGCGGAGCCAGAATCCGCCGTCCTGCCAATTGAACGACAGCCCAACGCGAGAGATAGGTGTATGTGAAAGGCGTGCCCCTGTCAATAAAAATGTCGGCATTTTTTTAAAAAATTTCATACATGGCACGAAAGTAGGGAAAGGCGGTCGCCCTCGCCGGCGGTTGTTAAACTTTGAACGAATACTTGACAATATCGAGCATACAGGTAAGTTGACGTGGAGACGTCACTGCGGTTCCCAAATGCGGGCGGCCAGTGAGTTTCAGTGGTTCTTCCGTCGTTACCGCGGCAAATCCCGTCGGCCCAGTCGTATGTATCAAACAGATACAAATCGATTGTTGCGGCCGGGAGGTGACGGCAGAATGGTGTTTTAGGTTCACTTGCATAATCTGCATGGAGGAGTTTGGGTATGGCATCAACAAAGGCAGGTTATAATGAGGATAAAGTCGCCCTGCTGATTGGCTGCTTTATCTTCGTTCTGGGCCTCGGCAAAATGGTCGGCCTGGATCCGTTGGGTTGGGTTCTCAAAATGGGCATGTGGGTTGATAACCCCGTGGACAGCTGGCGTTCGGCCACCAAGGGCATGCTGCCCGGCTGGGGTGCGCTGGTTGCCAGCTATGTGTTCATTACCGCTTTGCTCGCCATCGGCGTTAAGGCCATGAAGGGCAATGTGGGCAAGTTCATTTATGGATTTACTATCATTTTCTTCATTGGCATCGCCTGCTACACCGTGGGCGCCAACGCTTACGTGGCCGCCAACCCCACGCAGCTCAGCAAAATGGGCATCACGTGGTCCTTGGGACTGAGCACGGAAGCGGGCCTGATTGTGGCGCTGCTCATGGGCATCTTTATCGGCAACTTCGCTCCCAACTTTGCGGAATCGTTGCACGATGCCTGCCGGCCAGAGCTGTTTGTTAAAATCGCTATCGTCATTCTGGGTGCGGAATTGGGCGTGAAGGCCGCTGATGCTGCCGGTTTTGCCGGTCACATCATTTTCCGAGGCCTCTGCGCCATCGTGGAAGCGTACCTGCTCTATTGGGCCCTCGTGTACTACATTTCGCGCAAATACTTCAAGTTCAATAAAGAATGGGCCGCGCCTCTGGCTTCGGGCATTTCCATCTGCGGCGTTTCCGCGGCCATTGCCACGGGCGGCGCCATCCGCGCCCGGCCTGTGGTGCCCATCATGGTTTCCTCGCTGGTGGTTGTGTTCACCTGCATTGAAATGCTGATTCTGCCCTTTGCGGCGCAGTACTTCCTGTACAGCGAGCCCATGGTGGCCGGCGGCTGGATGGGCCTTGCGGTCAAGTCCGACGGCGGCGCCATCGCCAGCGGCGCCATCACAGAATCGCTGATTCTGGCCAAAATGGCCGGTCTGGGCACCCAGTGGGAGCCCGGCTGGATCGTGATGGTGACCACGACGGTCAAAATCTTTATTGATATGTTCATCGGCGTCTGGGCTCTGGTGCTGGCATACATCTGGACCGCCAAATTTGATAAGACCCGCGGCGAGCGCACCATGACCTGGGGCGACGTGATGGACCGCTTCCCCCGCTTCGTGCTGGGGTATCTGGGCACCTTCCTGATCCTGCTGACCATCTGCCTGTCCTCGCCTGAGCTGCACAAGCTCGGTAAGGGCATGTCCGGCGCCATGAACGGCTTCCGCGTGCTCTTCTTCCTGCTGACCTTCTTCAGCATCGGTCTGGTTTCCAACTTCCACAAGCTGAAGGAAGAAGGCATCGGCCGGCTCGCCGTGGTGTACATCGTGTGCCTGTTCGGCTTCATCATCTGGATTGGTCTGTTCATTTCCTATGCCTTCTTCCACGGCATGACCCCGCCTGTGGTGGGTGCGTAGTCCAACGAAGGGAGAGTTACAGTTATGGATAACAATGAAGTGAAGCTCCATGAAGAAATCCAGAAGATGGAGTATGAACCCCTGGATCCTGTTGAACTGAAGCTCGTGCGCTGGAGCATCGGTCTGGGCATCTTTCTGCTGGTGGTGCTCTTTCTCATCAGCAAGTTCGTGATGACCACGCACTAGTCCGGGCAAAGATCAGACTTGTAACGCACCGGGAGGGGGGTTCCCCCTTCCGGTGTTCTTATAATCATAAGGATATGTTATGCCGCGCTACCATCTGCGTTATCTGAAGGGCCCCAACTATACGCTGAACCTGGAATATGAGGCGGTGGTGGAAGCCCCTTCCTTTGAGGCCGCCCTGGCCCCGCATACGGACTGGCCCATTACTGAAAGCTATGATCACGCCACGGCTACGGCCTGGAATCCCGGCACCAGCATGTATTATCAGGAATTGTGGGAAGCGGCCCTGCTGCCCGCCACTGAGGATGCCGACGCCTGAAAGTTGTGGACATCGTCGTTTTTTCCCCAGGAATTTCGTGGGACGAAAGTCGCGTGCGGCCGTGTACCGCGGCGCATTAAGGTCGTCCGGCTCCGGGGTGGCGGCCTTTGCCTGTAAGCCTTTTCAATGGTTGGAAAGACGCCCATTCCGGCGCATGCGCGTACGCTTGCCAGGCGTTGCGTTTTGCCTGGAGTGGGCGTTGCTGGCTTTGCCCCACTTTTGGGCGCTCTGGATAACGGCTTTTTACGCCGTGGACAGGGCCTAAGGACGCCACAGGACGTTTGTGCGCCGGAAAGTCTCGTTACCTTGGGCGTCGTTGGGCAAGTTCGGCAAATGATGGGGCGTCGTCAGTGGTAGGGGCGCGGCGTCTGTTTTCGGAGGCACAACCGTGAGAATCCGCTTTGTGGTCAGCGCCTGTCTGGCGGGCATCCCTTGTCGCTATGACGGCAGGGCCAACACCTGCTCCGCCGTTGTGCGTCTGGTGGCCTCAGGCTGTGCTGTGCCGGCCTGTCCGGAATGGCTGGGCGGCCTGCCTACGCCGCGCCCGCCTTGTGAACTTCACCACGAGCGCGTGTGCACATGCGACGGTGTGGATGTGACCGCAGCCTTTATGCTGGGAGCCCAAAGGGCGACCGACCTGGCCTTGCGGCAAGGCTGCACAGCCGCCATCCTCAAGAGTCGTTCGCCTTCCTGCGGTGCGGGGCAGGTTTATGACGGCTCTTTCAGCGGCGTGTTGCGGTCCGGCCAGGGACTGTGGGCGCGTTTACTGCTGGAAAAAGAATTGCGTCTTTTTTCTGAGGAGGCCTTGCCGCCGCTTGGGGTATAGGGGCTCTACCTCAAAAACGGGGACAGCGATTCGCAGAGAGAGGTGGTCCCCATATCCCCCAACGAGAAAAGGGAATTCATGTTTCCATGAATTCCCTTTAAATCTCTGGTCGGGATGAAAGGATTTGAACCTTCGACCCCTTGAACCCCATTCAAGTGCGCTCCCAGACTGCGCTACATCCCGACGCGAGAAATGTTCTTACGCGGCAACCGTCCTGCTGTCAAGAAAATTTCAGAAAAAAGAGCAGATAATGTTCAGGTCCGGTACAGGGCCAGGCCCACCAAGGGCGGCAGGTAGAGGGTGATGTCTTCCAGCCCGGTCTTGGGCGTGAAGCCGCCGGGGCGGGTAAAGTGTTCTGTGGGGCGGCTGCGCGGGTCCAGATTGCCGTGTCCGGCAAAGCGGGGTTCGTCTGAAGAAAGCAACTCTACATAGCGGCCCGGCGTTACGCCAAAAGTCACGTCGCTGTTGGGCGTTAGCTCGTGGAAGTTAAAAGCCAGCAGCAGTCTGCCCCGTTCAAAGGCCAGTAGGCGTTTGTCTTCATGGATGTACCGGAACAGCGGGGCTGTGCTAAAATTGCACAGGAAAGGCCGCACCAGCTCCAGCAGTTGTGCTTTGTCCCAGGCGGCCAGGGCGGCGTATTTGAGGTCCGACCGCTCGGCCAGCCGCCATAGCCTATGGGCGTGGGCTTCGGCGTCCAGCCATTCCGGATGGCCGAATTCATTGCCCATAAAGTTGAGGTAGCCCGCGTCCGCGGTGGCAAGGGTGATAAAGCGCATGAGCCGGTAAAAGGCCAGCCCGCGCGAGATCTTCCAGTCTTCCGCAGCCAGGCCCATGCCGGTATACATGGCCGGGCCAAGCAGCCGCCAGATCATGGCGTCTTCGCCGTTAATGCACTGGTCGTGGCACTCCACATAACTGATGGTGCGGTCATAGGGGCGGTGGTTGGTCATTTCGTGCCACAGGCTGCCCATATCGCGCGGGCTCTGCACGCATTTGGCCCAGTAGTCGGGAATGCCCATGGCAAAGCGGTAGTCAAAGCCCAGCCCTCCCGCTTCGGGCGGACAGGTCAGGCCCGGCATGCCGGAAAATTCTTCGGCTATGGTCACGGCGGCGGGGTGGATTTCGTGCGTCAGGGCGTTGGCCAGGCAGAGGTACAGTTCGCCGTCCGCGTCGGCGCGGGGCTGATTGTCCTTGCCGTAAAAGCAGCGTCCCGCATGCGAAAAATCGTCGTCCAGGCCGTGATCCAGATACAGAATGTTGCCCACGGCGTCAAAGCGGAAGCCGTCCACACGAAACTCTTCCAGCCAGTAGCGGCAGTTGGAGAGCAGAAAACGCCGCGCCGTCTCCTGGTTGAAGTCAAAAGAAGGCGTGCCCCACTGATTGTACTGGGGCTTGAAAAAATACGGACTGCCGTCATAGGCGGCCAGGCCCTGCTCGGTATTGGGGCAGGCGTGGCCGTGGGGAATGTCCAGCAGCACGGCCAGACCCAGGCCGTGGGCGGCGTCTACCAAAGCCTTGAACTGGTCCGGCGTGCCGCAGCGGGAGGTGGGCGCAAAGTAGCTGCTGACCTGATAGCCGAAGGAGCGGTAGAGCGGATGTTCCAGAATGCCCATGAGCTGCACGGCTGTGTAGCCGTCAGCCTTGATGCGGGGCAGCACCTGCCGGATAAAATCCGTATAGCTGCCTACACGTTCGCCGTGGTGGTCCGTATCGGCCTGGGCCATGCCCACATGGGCCTCGTAAATGCGCGGAAAGGGCGTGCGCGCCGGCCGACGGCGGCGAAAGCGGTAGGGCTGTTCCGGCCGCCAAATGCGGGCGCACCACTGGGTGGGCGTTAGCGCGTCCTGTTCCACCCAGACGGCAAAGGCCGGCACGCGTTTGAGGAGGCCGGCTTCTGCGGCGCTGGTGTTATTGTCCGTGTCCTGAGGCCGGGGCTGCACGCGCAGTTCCACATAGCTGCCGTGCCCCAGGGCGGCTTCGGGCAGAACCAGTTCAAAAATATCTCCGGCCAGCCGCTGAAAGCGACAACGGGCGTGGCGTTGAAACCGTCCTTTGTCCGTGACCAGCCAGACGGCTTCGGCCTGCGGCAGGTATTCCCGCCACCGCCAGACGCGACCGCCCCCCGGCCTGCGCAGCAGATGCGGCCCCAGCACCCGGTGCAGGTTGGCATAGGCCCGCAGAGAACCGTAACGGCTGCGGATGCGTTCCGCCTCGGCGGCAAAGCGTCGGCTGCGGGCCTGCAAAAATGGCCGGTAGGGCTCCAGCGCGGGGTCCTCAAAAGGATTGCGGGGGAGAGTGTCAAGAGGACGGGGGAATGGTGTTGGCATGGCGGCTGCGGGGCAGAGGTTCGCCCGGAAGAGCGGGGCGCGGAGGCGTAACTCTGACTGCCAACGGACGGCTGCGAGCCTCGGCAGCGGGGCCGAGGCCTGTGCCTGCAGCGATAACACGCGGTATGCCGGGTGGGGGTCTTACCCCCCATCCGACAAAACGGTTTTACTTGCAGCAGGGCGTCCAAGTGGCGCCGGAGATGTCGGCCAGGCCCTGGATAAGGGCCTGCGTACCCTTGCTGCCCTGACCCTTAGCCTGCATGATGCGGTAGACCTGTTCCGCTGCGGCAGTGCCGGGCAGGACGAGCTTCATGCGGCGGCATTCTTCAAGGCAGAGGCCCAAGTCTTTGATAAAGTGGTCGATAAAGAAGCCGGGGGCGAAATCGCCCTTGAGGATGCGGTCGCCCAGGTTGTTCATGGCCAGGCTGCCGCCGGAACCCGCGGCCACCAGTTCTTTCCACTGGGGCACGTCCAGCCCGGCCTGCTGCGCGAAAAGGAAGGATTCGCAGATGCTGAACATGACGCCGGCAATGGCGATCTGGTTGGCGAGCTTGGCCCGCTGGCCCATGCCGGCGGGGCCGCAGTGCAGGACTTTTTTGCCCATAGCTTCAAGGCAGGGCAGTAGACGTTGGTAGCCTTGCTTGTCGCCGCCCACAAAGATGCAGAGCGTACCTTCGCGCGCGCCCACGTCCCCGCCGGTAACTGGGGCATCCATGCTCAGGCAGCCCTTTTTCAGGGCTTCGGCGGCAATGCGTTCGGCCAGGACAGGGCTGGAAGTGCTCATATCGCAGACCACGCCGCCCTTGGCCAGGCCGGGCAGCACGCCGGTTTCGCCCAGAATGACGCTTTCCACGTCGCGGGGGTAGCTGACCATGGTAAAGACCACATCCGAGGCTTCGGCCACGGCGCGGGGGGTCTCCGCCCACCGCGCACCCTTGGCCAGCAGGGGGTCGGCCTTGGCTTTGGTGCGGTTGTATACGGTGAGGGGCAGGCCAAGAGCCTGCAGATGTCCAGCCATGCAGAGGCCCATGACTCCGGTGCCGATCCAGCCGATGCGTAATTTTTCTGCCATGTTCCAAACTCCTTTGAGCCATAGCGGCGGTCACTGCGGCAGTGGTGGGGGCGGATTGCGCCGCTTCCCTTCGCCGCGTGGATTGCGGTGTTGCAGCAAGGGGACGTCCCTGCCCCAGGCGGTCCGTCAGGGCCTTTCAGAGCGGCATTGCAACGCTCTGATGCCTCCTGGCGGTTGCGTCAGCAGACGCCCGCCGTGGAGGCGCAAGGCTAGCATCAGCTGTTGCGACGCCGGAGCTTGACCCGTTATGGCGAAGGACGCTGCGGGCCAGGACAGCAGCGTTATGCGCTTGCGCGGGTAAGCGCCGGAACGCGCGTGCTGTAAACCTTGAGAATACATATTCTCAAAGGCAATCTGCTTTACTGAAAACGCCGTTCCAACAGTTCTTTTTGCATGGCCTCTCGCGAGAGGGGTTTGTTCCGGCGCGTCAGGTCCACATGGCGGCGGAACAGGTCCAGGTTACGGCGCATGTTCTGGTTAAAGGGGTCGTCGCCGGTAAAGTCCTTTTCCAGGGACTGGCGGGCGGCGGCGAGCGCATCCGGCGTGAGCCGGGCGGTCTCTTCCACCTTGCTGCGGTAAAAGGTCAGGGACTGGGCAAAGCTGGTATCCAGCATGGCCAGGCCTCTGTGCGCAGTATCCAATATCCCGCGCAGCTTTTCAAGTGTTGCGCCTTTGGCGGCGGCTATTTCGCGCCCCATGCTCGTGATCTGGGATTGCAGGCTGCGGCGGCGTATATCGTAATTGCGAATAGTTTCAGTCATATATACACCTGTGCGCAGCAGAGAGAGGGCCTCCAGCTGTTTCTGCCGCTCCTGCATGATGTTGTTTTCTTTGATGGTGGCGCGCAGGCGCAGCAAATTGTCGCGGGCCGCCTTATCTGGCGCGGCGGCCAGCAGGCGGTCCAGCTCCTCCAGCGGATTGCGGGCCGCGTCAGCGGTCACGGGCTGCTCGCCGGCCTTGTTCCAGTCGGCCAGCAGTTCTGCCGGGCGGTCGCCGCCGGGTGTGTTGATGCCGCTGACCACGGGCCGGAAGCCCAAATCGCGGGCGTGGGCCGGGCCATCGGCCAGAAAAAAGGCTGCCTCTTCTCTGCGGCCGGGTAAAATGCCCGCATCGTCGGAAAGGAAGGAACCGCCCTTGCGCACAAACCCTCCGGCGGAGCCGTGCAGCCGCCCGGCCACGGAAAAGCGGAACGTGTCCAGGACCATTTCCGCCGCATTGCCCGCCGTGTCATAAAGACCCAGAGGATTGGGCCTGCGCGAACCAATATTGGCCGTGGCCTCGGCCTGCGGGCCTGCAGCGGCTCGGTACACGGCGTAGTCCGCCTTGCGGGCCCCGGCCGGAAGGGCAAAGAAGTCTTCATCCAGCAATTGCTGGGCCCCGGCGGTCTGGCCGCCGCGCGCCGCGTATTCCCACTCGGTTTCCGTGGGCAGGCGCACAAAGCCCACGTTGCGTTTGTCGCCGGCAAAGCGGGGCAGGGCCTCCGGGGCGTCCTGCAAAAGCCAGGTGGTGTAGCGGCGGGTAAAGTCCACGGCGTCGTACCAGCTGATGTCCGTCACCGGGCGGGCGGCGTCCGCATCGGGCTGCTGCACGTTGGGGCAGGCGTTGTCCATGACCGCCCGCCACTGGAGGTTGGAAACCTCGTATTTGGCCATCAGGTAGAAAAAGTGTTCACCCTTGGGGGCCTGGGCGCGCCAGGACGGGGGCAGGTCCGCCAGGGTCAGCGCGCCGGAAAGGGCGGCGTTGTAGCGGCGGTCGTAGAAGGCCCGGTCCTGGTGGGCGCTGTCGTCCAGGCCTGGACGCAGGGGCATGTCCCAGAGCAGGCCCTTGGCGGGCACGGCCACCAGGCGAAAGGCCATGCTCAGGCCGCAGGGCATGGGCAGCACGATGTCCTCTGCCTCTGGCTGGGGATTGCAGGCGGCGGCCGCGCTCACGGCGGTTTTGCGTTCCAGGGCGGCGTGGGCGTCGGGCGGGGAAAACAGCAGAACGGTCAGACAAAGCAACAAACCGAAGCGCAGGCGTATGTCAGACATCGCGGATGACCTCCGAAGGCTCAATGCGGGTAGCCCGCAAGGCCGGGCCCAGAGCCGCGGTCAGGGCCAGGCCGGCTACGGCGGCAAAGACCAGCAGCACATGCCTGGGCAGCAGGCGGCAGACCTGCTCCATATCGCCGAGGCTGGCCGCGAAAAGATGGTTGATGACCGCAGCGGCCGCGGCGTAGACGCCCATGGCCGTGGCCGTGCCAAGCAGGGCGGTGAGCAGGGCCTGCACAAGAGGAAAGAGCAGCAATGCGCCGGTGCCGAAGCCCGTGAGACGCAGCAGCCCCAGCATGCGTTCCTTGCGTTTGACCCCGGCCAGGGCGCTGCTGGCTGTGGAAGCCAGAAATCCGGCGGCGGCGGCCGCGCAGATGAGTGCAAAAACGGTGTTCAGGGCGCGGGAAAGGCTGGTCACCTGTTCGATTTCCGCCGCATGGGTGTAGACTTCCAACCCCTGCCCGGCGAAAAACTCCCGCAGACCCGTGACGGCCTCCAGGGAGGAGGCGTACAGGCGGAAACCGGGGTAGAGGCGTGGGCCTTCCGGTCGCGGTTCGCCGGTCCAGCCCTGGGCCGTCCCCAGCTCCGGCACGGCGCGGCCGTCGCGGTAGTCCTCCGTTGCCTGGGCCAGGGGCAAGGGCACAAAGGCCACATCCTTCTGCTGTGCGGCCAAAGGCAGGACGCCCGCCACGCGCAGAGTCACGCGCGCCCGCTGCACCTGCCCCTGATAGCGACGCTCCAGCGTGCCCGTAAGCGTGTCCCCCAGGCTGCAGCCCAGTTTTTCCGCCGCCGGGGCGGAAAGCGTCACCTCCACGGGCGCGGCCAAAGGCTGGGCGGGCATGACGGGTGCGGGGACGCCATAGCGGGCAAGCAGGGGGTCGCCCGCGGCGCTGGGCTCCAGGGAAGCCGTCACGGTTTTGCGCGCGCCTTCCTTGCCGTTGCGCAGGTCCATGGTCGCGGCGATGGCGCGGGTGCGGGGCAGAGCAAAGGCCACGTCAGGCCGTGCGGCGAATTTTTCCACATCCTGCAGGGTAAAACGCCCACTGCTGACGGGGCTTACTTCCAGGTTGCGGGGGTCGTGCTGCAGTCTGTCCGTGAGGGTCTGCACCACGCCGAATTTGACGCCGTAGAGCACCAGCAGGGGCGTGAGCACGGCGGCCAAGCCCAGCACGGCGCAGGCTGAGAGCAGCGCTTCGCGCAGATAGTCCCGGCAGGCCAGCCGGCACATGACGCGGTGGGTACGGGCGGCCATCAGGACCGGACCTCCTCGTCGGCCCTGTGGGGCGGGCGGCTCTGGTCCGGCGTCGTGGCGTCCGGCTCTTCCGCGTCCGGCCAGGCGATGCGGGCCAGGGTCGCGTCCCCCGTGGCAGTCAGGCGTACGGGCACGGGGGTGAAACCAGCGTCCTGGGCCGCTTGCCTGTTGTGGGTGACCATGATGACGGTGATGCCGCCTTCGCGCGTCAGCTGGGCCAGCAGGCGCAGCACGGCGTCCGCGTGCAGAGGGTCCAGGGCGGCGGTGGGCTCGTCCGCCAGCACCACCGCAGGGCTGTGGGCCAGGGCCGCGGCAATGGCCACGCGCTGGCGTTCGCCCACGGACAGGGTGGCCGGGTACTGGTGCAGCAGTTTTGTGATGCCCAGACGTGCGGCCACTTCATCGGCGGCGCCCCCAAGATCCTTGGCGGGAGCCGTGGCGGAAGCCTTGCCCAAAACGTGGGGGACAGCCGTGGGCCGCGCGGGCGTAAGGCCCAGGGCGCGGCAGCGCAGCAGAATATTTTCCTGCGCAGTGAGAAATGGCAGCAGACCGCCGGTCTGCAGCACATAGCCCAGGTGGCGCAGGCGCAGCCGGGCCAGAGCGTCCGTGCCGCCGTGCTCCCAGGCGGCCAGCACGTCCGTGTGCGTGTCCGGCGTGGGCGCGAAGGTAAAGGCGGTTTTTTCCGGTGCGGCTTGTTCCGTTTTTGAAGGGGCGGACGCGGGCGCGTCGGGCCGCAAGGCGCAGGCCAGCAGGTCCAGGGCCGTGCTTTTGCCGCAGCCGCTGGGGC
>ERZ773148.551-NODE-551-length-32534-cov-19.877121_pt1 | contig 32534 bp, 17 predicted proteins | sample MGYA00580846_ERZ773148 | MGnify/ENA primary metagenome ERZ773148 (study PRJEB29015, sample SAMEA2737879) | human gut metagenome | biome: human gut; feature: human-associated habitat; material: faeces | place: China | collected 2012 ... | reverse complement strand
TTCAATCGGAACACAAAGAGCGGCAATGCACCTGACACACCAAACGCCCTCCGCTATGCTACAGGCGTTTGGCTTAGTCAGTTGCATTACCAACGGGGTGTTTGTCCGATTTGAAAAAAGAAAAAAAAACAAGCCCGGGGTATACCACGAAAAACTACCCCAAATTGCCAGAGTCAACTAAAATCAGTATCTTTGAAAAAGGCAAGACAACTCATTCTAGTTTGACGACGAAAACGATGTTAACCGACATCCGTTTTAACAAAAAAAAAGTCAACCATTTTCAGGGAACCACATCCACGTGGGCGTCAAAAAATTCCTCCGAAGTTTCATTTGATTCCTCCGAAGTTTCATTTCATTCTTCCGAAGTTTTATTTCGCGCCCACGTGAAGAATTTTCCTTTTCCACGTGGGTATTTCGAAATCTCCACGTGGAAATCACTTTTCCTCGATATAGCGCCGTTTCTATACATATCCAACTCTAAATTATTGTAACGACTCGGCGTTGGATTTGCCCAGCCCGTGTCGACGCCTCATAATCGCTCCGTCAGGAGCTACACTTGAGCGACAAGCGAGGCATATAGCGGTAGATGAACTCATCGTATATAATGCGTCAGCCCTGAAGGAGAAGTGGAGGGGCGGTGGCTGATTGTGTGATTTCACTACCTTTGTATCGGTGTGGCTGTCACTGATGAGTCGCACCTTACTGCTCAGCAGATCCTATGGCACAAGATCTACACGACAAGACTACCGATGGGCACATGCCGTCGTCTCGCTCACAGCGTATCGCTCGCAATACGCTCTTTCTCTTTGTGCGCATGGCGGTGGTCACCCTCCTCTCCCTCTACATCTCCCGTGTACTCCTGGCAGCACTCGGCGTGGAGGACTTCGGCATCTACCAGGTGGTGGGGAGCTTGGTGACCGCCTTTGGCTTTATCAATGGAGCGATGGTCTCCGCGACACAGCGCTTCTACTCCTACGAGCTGGGCCGAGGTAACTACCCAGGCGTAGGGCGCATCTACAGTGTTTCGATCGTGGTGCAGATACTGCTGGTCTTGCTCGTATGCGCTATCGCCATCCCCTTCGGTCTATGGTACGTACCCAACAACCTCGTGGCACCGCCCGAGCGTATGACGGTGGCACTGTGGATCTATTTTATATCCTTGGGGACCTTTGTGGTCAATATGCTGCTCACTCCGTTTCAGAGCCTCATCGTCTCACACGAGCGGATGAATCTCTTTGCTCTGCTCAGCATCGTAGACATCGCTCTGCGGCTTGGTGCCGTGCTGCTCCTCAAAAGCTATGCTGGCGATCAACTCCTCCTCTACCCGATCCTACTTCTTGCCGTCAGCGGCGTGATGGCACTCTGCTATGTGGGGAGCACGAGACGACTCTTTCGTCAGGTACACTTCCGCTGGGTACGAGACCGGTCTGCCTATCGCGAGATACTCGCCTACTCGGGGTGGAATCTCTTTGGCAATCTAGCTGCTGTGGCGCAGACGCAGGGTATCAACATCGTCTACAACTACTTCTTCGGACCACTGCTGAACGCCGCTTTTGGCATTGTCAACTCGGTACGCAGTGCGCTGATTAGCTTTTCTAATAACTACCAGATGGCGGCTAATCCGCAGATCATCAAGTCGTACGCTGCTGCCGAGTATGGCTACCTCCACAAACTCATTTGCGCCAGTGCTAAGATCTCCTACCTACTGATGCTTTGCGTGGTAATACCCTTTGCACTAGACCTCGATCTACTGCTGCGCTTATGGTTGGTCAAGCCGCCTGAATATGCTTCGCTACTGCTCCAGCTGACGCTCATCGTAATGCTCATAGAGAGCCTCTCGGGGGCGCTGATGACAGGCATCCAAGCGACAGGACGTGTGCGCACTTACCAAGTGTTGGTCGGGGGGATGATCATCATGATCCTGCCGCTCTCTATGCTCGCCTTTTGGCTGGGTGCCCCTCCTGAGTACTCGGTATACATTAATATAGTAGTCTCTATATCGTGCCTGGCGGTGCGTCTGATACTCTCCTATAAGTATCACACGCTAGGCGTGGGCTACTACCTCAAGCGTGTGGTGCTACCCATCTTACCACCGACCATCGTCATGCTACTAGGAGCTTACCTCTATCGGCACCTACTCCCATACGTTGGCTCTATCTGGGGACTCTTGGTAGCCTCGATCTTACTCGGCGGGCTGTGTGCCGTGGTGATCCTAACACTCTCGCTGACAGCCGAAGAGAGACAACTCGTTAGGGGCTATCTGCATCTCTCCAAAAGGCGACAGGCTCCAAACGACTGACTAAACTAAGCAAAATGACGACAAAACGGATCCATATACTGACGCACCCCCTAGGGGCTAACTATGGCGGTATCATGCAGGCGTATGCGTTGCAACAGGCCTTGCGTAAGATGGGCTATGAGCCTATGACGCTAGACATCCCCTTCGACCGACGCTCTCCGCTAAGGCGATGGGCTAAGTCACGACTCCTAGCACTAAAGCATATACCCTACGACCAGTCTAAGCGGGCGGAGCGTACTGTACTGCAGCACACAGCACGCTTCGTAGAGCAGCACATCACGCTCTCGCCACCACTCCGCAGTGACACAGAGCTACGGGAGTACTACCGCCAGCAGCCCGCCCATGCTTATATCGTGGGGAGTGATCAGGTGTGGCGACAGACGTTCGTCCCGATGCTCGACGACTACTTCTTTCGCTTCATTCCCGAGACAGACGATGTGCGACGGATCGCCTACGCCGCCTCCTTTGGCGTGGATCCGATCGACATTGCTCCCGAGCGAACGGCTCTTTACAGCGATCTCTTGAGCCGCTTTGTAGCGATCTCCGTGCGTGAGCACTCTGCTGTGCCGATTTTGGAGCAGCGGTTTGGTGCTTCAGCGCAGTGGGTGCTAGACCCGACGATGCTCCTCACGAGGGAGGAGTATATCGACCTATTAGGATTGCAGGTGGAGTCTTCGAGCGAGGTCTTTGCCTATATGCTTACCGACACACCTCACAAGGAGGCGCTTGCCCAGCAGGTAGCAGAGGCGCAGCATACCACCTACCGCCTCTTCTCGCCGTGGCGGCATTGGACCGCACGAGGCGGGAGTCTGGAGGCGTGCATCTTACCTCCCGTAGAGGCGTGGCTCGAGGGGATTCTCAACGCTCGGTGTGTGGTGACAGACTCCTTTCATGGGGTGGCCTTCTCGCTCATCTTTGGCAAGCCTTTTGTCGCTATCGTCAATAACCGTGGCGGCTGCAGTCGCTTTGACTCGCTTATCAAGGTTTTCGGCTTGGAGAGCCATCAGGAGGGAGCGTACGAACTAGTCAGCTCGCCTCAGCTCTACGATGTAAAAGCTATAGCGCAGACGATGGCGCAACATCGTGCAGACTCTACGGACTTCCTACAGACCGCCTTAAAGTAAAGGAGTGCCTTATTTGTCACGAGAAGAGTCTCTTGAACCACTATTTATACGTATCTTTGCCCTTGCTAAAATAGATAATATAGTAACCAACTGAAGGGAAAAGCTTTCGAAGTGAGAGAAAAGAGCTTTGCCCTGTCTCTTTTGGAATCCCCCCCCTAAGCAAATCATACAACGCATCTACTTAAGAATGAAGTTTTCAGCTCAAACCCATATAGGAACTCTTCTAGTAGTGGCACTCTGCCTTATAACGACTTCATGCGCGTCACGCAAAGATGTCGTCTACCTGCAAGATGCCTCCATAGGCTCTCAGAGCCAGTACAGTGTACCCGTCTTGCGTATTGCCAAGGGCGATATGCTCGGCATCACCGTCAACTCCAAGAATCGAGAGCTCTCTGACCCCTTTAACCTTCCAATGGTCGGATACTACAATGCGTTCGGCATCTCAGCGTCTAATACCCAGCAAGGCTACATGGTGGACGATGAGGGTTACATTGCTTTTCCAGCACTAGGACGTGTCCATGTGGAGGGACTAACCCGCAATGAACTCAACACGAAGATCGCCACAGCACTCCGCGACAAAGGCTTCCTCAACGATGCGACCGTCACAGTCTCTCTGCTCAATGCTCAGATCTCTGTACTGGGCGAGGTGGCTCGTCCGGGTCGCTTCCCTATGGTAAGTGATCAGGTCTCCCTCCTAGACGCTATCGCTATGGCGGGCGACCTAACCATACAGGGGCGCAGAGACAACGTACTAGTCATACGAGAGATAGACGGAGAGCGATACATCGTAGCTCACGACTTGCGCAGCAACAAGATATTTGAGTCTCCATGCTACTTCCTCCGTCAGGGAGACATCGTATATGTGGAGCCAAACGATGCCAAAGCACAAACAGCTAGTATCAATCCTAACAATAACGTGGGGACTTGGCTCAGCGTGGTCAGTACAGCGACCTCTCTGACCACCTTCGTCTTCACGATTATAGCTAGCCAGAAGAGATAAGCACCTCTGGCTCTAACTACTACTCAGCACGGTTTATTAGCATGGAATACCCCACAACTTCTAACCAGCAGGAGCCTATACACTCCTCTGAGGAGGTCAGCACATTCTCCCTACGAGATATTCTGGTGATCCTTCAGGGCAACTGGCTCTTCATACTGTTATCATTCCTCGTTTGCCTGGCACTAGGATTTCTCTATATCAAGTCCTCATCCCATCAATACAGTCGCTCTGCGAGTCTCTTGATCAAGAGTGAGACCTCGATCAACTCTGCCATAGCGCAGCTAGCGCAGTTTACGGGAGACAAGCACTCCTACAGCGATGATGTCTCTAATCAGATCATTATCTTAGGCACCGAGCGTGTCGTCAGCGAGACCGTACGTCGCCTCGGACTAGATGTGCAGTACCATTACGATGCAGGGCTACGAGAGAGAGACCTCTACAAGCAGTCGCCCGTATACATTCGCTTTGTCGATGCTGATCCAGACGAAAAGGTCAGCCTCCGTGTCAAGCTGGACAAAGATGATGCAGACAACCAAGTGATCCTCTACGACATCAAGAGTTCGCTGACCGGCAAGGTGCAAGAGCCTATCGCCGCAACACTAGGCGACACCATTGCCACACCCGTTGGCAAGATAGTCGTAGAGAGCACACCATACTACAGCAACTTCTCAAACTATGAAGTAGTGAAGGTGCAAAAAGACAACTTCAATGCGGTCGTGCGTAGCTATATGAAGGCGCTCCAAGTATCTCTCCAGCAGAAGGACGCCTCCGTCATCAAGCTCACCATACAGTCGGGCAATCCACAGCTGGCCGAGGACTTTCTCTCCACACTCATCCTCGTCTACACAGAGCTAGAGCGCTCGGACAAGGTCAAGATAGCCGAGAGTACGCAGCGCTTTGTCGATGATCGCCTAGCTATCATTAGCTCCGAGCTGGGGCAAGTCGATGCTGAGATCGAAGACTTCAAGCAGTCGCAGCAGATCGCCGACATACAGGCCGAAGCGCAAGAGTACATCAAGGGCAGCTCGGAAGTCAAGACGCGGCTTGTCGAGCTAAACAATAGCATCTCCATTGCTCAGTTTGTCCGAGGGCACCTTAAGGACAAGAATCAGATGGAGTCTCTCATTCCAGCCAATGTGGGTATTGCCTCTCCGGCTATCGAAGCGGCTATCGCTAAGTACAACGAACTACTGCTCAAGCGTGACCAGCTACAAACTAACTCTAGTAGCCAGAACCCGCTCGTTCAGGAGCTCAACACCCAGCTCGCAGCTCAGAGACTCTCTATCATCACCTCCATAGACAACCTCATATCGACACTCGAGGTGGAGCGTCAAGGCATCCTCTCTGAGCAGTCTAGCTACAAAGGGCGCATCACCTCTGTGCCTATGCAGGAGCGCATCGTGGGGAGCATCTACCGACAGCAGAAGATCAAGGAGGAGCTCTACCTCTTCCTCCTCAACGTACGGGAGCAAAACGCACTCTCTATCGAAGCTGCCGAGTCTAACGCTCGTCTCATCCAGGCTCCCACAGGTCCTGCCGAGCCAGTCAGTCCTCGTGTACCGATCATCATGCTCGCTGCTGGTCTGCTCGGTCTACTGATCCCAGCTGCCGTACTATATATACGAGGCATCGCCAATAATAGGATACGAGGTAAGGCAGACATAGAGCTCTACACCACCATCCCCGTGCTAGGCGAGATACCTCACTACAAGGCATCCAAGAAGCATATCAAGCAGGTAGAGGAGCAGATCAAAGATAAACTTGTAGGACTAAGCAGTAAGGAGCGAAACGAGATCATAGACCAAGCAGCTCGTATGTTCATCGTCGGGCATCACAGACGTAGTCTCGTCTCCGAGGCTTTCACCGTCGTACGCTCCAATATCTCTTTCCTCACACCCGACCACGATGCACCTAACAAGCGCATCCTAGTCACCTCTGCTATACCAGGCTCGGGCAAGACCTTTACTTCGTCCAACCTTGCATTGAGCTTAGCACAAGCTGGCAACCGTGTATTGCTGATAGACTGTGACATTCGTAAGAATACGCTCTCGAAGGCCATCGGCATGCACCAAGCTGGACAGTTAGGACTCACATCTTTCCTCTCCGACAGCAAGATAAGCCCAGAGCAGATCATCTCTCCGACCTCTGTGTCTGACTTGCTCTGTGTCGTACCTAGTGGTCCCATACCGCCCAATCCTACAGAGCTACTCATGTCGCCACGGTTTGAGGAGCTACTGCGTTATTCCGATGAGACCTTTGACTATGTCGTACTAGACACGATCCCTGTCCTCAACCTCGCTGACACCCGTGTCATCAGTCATCTGACGGACATCACCATCATGGTCGTTCGTGAGAATCACTTACCACGTCGTCTCCTGCCTGAGTTGGAGAAGCTCTATCGTGAGAAGCGACTCAAGGGACTCAGCATTGTGCTTAACGACGCTGGTGTAGGAGCCTCCTCCTATGGCTATAGTTACGGAAGCTATGGAAGCTACGAAAGCTATGGCAACGAAGAGGAGTAAAACTAACTCATTGCTACGCTAGATCTCTAGACACTATGTGGTGGCTGACAAAGCATAAGAAGGTAGACATCGTCGCTGCTGGCTGGCTCGAGGGGATGACAGACATACACTGTCACCTCGTTCCTGCGGTCGATGACGGCAGTAGCTCGCTAGACGAGACCCGCCAGCTGATCGAGGCGATGCACTCGGTCGGCATCCAGCGCATCATCACCACACCACACATCTATAGACGCTACCCGCACAACGACAGCGACACCCTAAGGCAAGAGCTAGAGCGACTGCTCCCTGACCTGTCAGATCTAGATATGCCGCTCACGCTCGGAGCTGAGCACATGCTAGACGAAGGCTTTGAGGCGCACCTCACCAAGCCTCTGCTCACACTAGGCGACAGTAAGTACCTCCTCGTGGAGACCTCGTTCGTAGGTGCTCCCCTAGACCTTTACCGGCTCATCCAGAGTGTCATCTCGGCAGGTGCCATCCCAATGTTGGCTCATCCAGAGCGATACCTCTATATGGGCGACGAAGAGTACAGGCGCCTACAAGGTGCAGGGTGCGCCTTCCAGCTCAACCTCTTCAGCCTCACAGGCATGTATGGAGAGCGTGTCGAGAAGCGCGCACAGCAGCTCCTCGAGCGAGGTCTCTATAGCTTTGTAGGCACAGACACCCATCGCATCGAACGCTTCCGTAAGACGATCGCGTCTGCCAAGACTTACGCTCGCTACGAAGAGCCTATACGCGCTCTCATGAGCAATAACCAAACACTCGTGTCTCCACACGAATAATGCACATCTAGAGCATCTCATGTAGTAAAGTTAGAGAGAAAAAACCGCCCGCTTATGAACGTCTGCCAGCCCCCCCGCAAAACTAATCGAAGCATGGTTACGGTAAAAACAAAAGAGTTCCTACGCAAATGCTTAGGTAGTCGATACGTCAACTACCGCGTCATCGCCCTCATCGACTTATTCCTGAGCGTCGTCGCCTCGCTGAGTGCTGTCTTTATGGCTAGCTATGTCCTATTGACACTCACGGGTGTTTACTTTCATCAGGCCGTCATCGAGTACACAGGGATTGCACACCCGACACTATCCTTTATCGTCTTATCACTGGGCATCTCAATGATTGCTCTGCTCCTCTTTCCTATTTATAAGGGGGTCATTCGCATTCGCACTTTCTCTAATGGCTTTAACTACCTATGGCTATCTCTAATCAAGTCGGTCATACTAGCTTTACTCCTGGGCGTGCTGTCGTCAGAGTGGCTGTTTGGTTTGTTATACTTCGCCTTAGACACGTTCTTCACGCTTTTCTTCTTGACGGGCTTCAGGATCGTCGTGCAGTTTATCTGGAGCTTTGTCAATGGAGCTCCCACGACGATAAGTCGCACCCCTGCACTCATCTTCGGAGTCAACGATAGGTCCTCACAGCTTGCCGACAAGCTCGCCAACTCTTATCAGGACAAGGGGCTCTATGTCATAGGGTTCGTCGAGACAGAGCAGCCTACTCAAAGCATGACCGTCGGTGGCAAACCCATCTTCTACACACCAAACACCACCAGCTTCTCCGCACTACTAGATAAGCATCACGTTTCCGTCCTCCTCTTCTCTGGTTACGATGTGCTGCACGAGAATGCCCCCTTTGCATCGATCTGCATAGACCGCAAGATACGCCTCCTCGTCGATCAGGAGCCACGACGCATACTCAACGTAGATAGCCGTCCCCCCATCGAGGAGATACAGATCGAAGACATACTAGGTCGTGAAGCCATCTTCCTCAACATGAAGCCTATCTCCGAGGCTCTGCACGACAAGACTATTCTCGTCACTGGAGCCACAGGCTCTATCGGTAGTGAGATAGTCCGTCAGCTCGCCCGCCTAGAGCCTCAGCTCATCGTGCTCTTTGACATAGCGGAGACACCGATGCACGAGCTGCGACTAGAGCTACAGAGATGCTATCCTGATGGACACTTCGCCTATGTCATGGGAGACATACGCAATCCTCAGCGACTAGACTTTGTCATGCGGCGGTTCCACCCCGACAAAGTCTTTCACGCAGCTGCCTATAAGCACGTACCACTCATGGAGGAGAACCCCTGTGAAGCTGTCTCTACCAACATCGTCGGCACCTTCAACATAGCGAGCAAATGTCTCGAGTATGGCATCGATCAGATGGTCATGCTATCGACAGATAAGGCGGTCAATCCGAGTAGCGTCATGGGAGCTACTAAGCGTTTCTGCGAGATGATCGTCCAGAGCTTAGACCTAGCGATCAAGCGAGGAGAGGTTCAAGCGACTGTGCCGACACGCTTTGCGACAACACGCTTCGGCAATGTGCTTAACTCAGCAGGATCCGTCATCCCCACCTTCAAGCGTCAGCTACAGCGTGGCGGTCCTCTCACGGTCACAGATCCACGCATCGAGCGTTACTTCATGACCATCCCCGAGGCTAGCCAGCTAGTTCTAGAGGCTAGTATGCTCTCACATGGAGGCGAGGTCTTCGTCTTTGACATGGGCGATCTAGTCAAGATCGCCGATCTCGCTAAGCGCATGATACGCCTAGCAGGCTACGAGCCGGACAAAGACATAAAGATCGTCTACACGGGGCTACGACCTGGTGAGAAGCTCTACGAGGAGACCATCCACGACAAGGAGAAAGACCTCCCCACGGCACACAATAAGATTCACATCGTACAGACCCGTGAGGAGTCGTTCGAGCGCATCCACCTGATGGTACTGCTCTTCAGGCAGTTGGCACGTCAAGGAGATGTGGATGGCGTCGTCTACTTGCTCAAGCAGGCAATCCCAGAGTACAAGAGTCTCAATAGCGAGCTTTTTGCCTCCTTCGAGCGTGGCGAGCATATCCCCTTCGATCTCGAGGAGGAGCTTGCCAAGGTTGCCGCAGAGCAGTCGCAACAAGAGATAATATAGTACAGACCGCCAAGCGGACAGCCCCACCAGTCCGCCCATTTGTCGTCATGAGACAATCTAGTAGGAGGTAAGCACCTAGACGCTTGCCTCCTATTTTTGTATTTATCCCCCTCAACTATCAGCAGGGCTACATGAGAGCGGAGAGGCTCTCGATGAACTGCTTATTTGCTCTGTATCAAGTGGTAAGTAGTGCCTACTCCTTGCTAGTCTATTTGGGGTAACTTGTCATCCGAATCGGTCAGTTCGCTCACTTTGTGAAGATTTTTGCCAAGAGCACTTGTCAATTGAAGAAGTTTGCGTACCTTTGTCGTACCAAGATATAGGTATCTAGTCCAAGCATCAAGATAAAGTAGTGGAGGCACTCTATAGAACACACGACTACCTGCTGCGCAACCTGAGCAATCCGATACAGCGCAGCCTCTTTGGCGAGATTGACTTCTCCGCCCCGCTGATCGGCATCTATGGCTGTCGTGGCGTGGGCAAGACCACCTTCCTCCTAGACTACGCTGCGAGGACTTTTGGGTCACTCAATAGAAAGTGTCTCTATGTCAATCTCAACAACTTTCTCTTTACGAGTGAGACGCTTGTAGACTTTGCTAAGACCTTTTACGATCATGGCGGGCGGCATCTGCTGCTAGACCAGATCTATAAGTACCCCTCGTGGCACGAAGATCTGCTGGCGTGTATGCACTTGATGCCAGACCTGCAGATTATCTACACCACCTCGATCGTACAGTACGACTCGGCGCTTCCCATCGAGGAGCAGCTGCCAGGAACTGTCTACCGACTGGACGGCTTCTCGCTCCGTGAGTTCATACAGCTCAAGACGGGGCTTAACCTCCCGCAGGTCACGCTCGAGGAGATACTGAAGGATCACGAGACTATCTCTCGCGAGATCATGGGAATGGTCAATCCGCTCAACTACTTAGCGGACTATACGCACCACGGCTACTATCCCTTCTTCCTCGAGGATCGCAACTACTCGGAGAATCTGCTGAAGAATATCAATATGATGCTGGAGGTCGATGTGAGCTTCCTGCGCAACCTCGACCAGCGTCTGCTACCCAAGCTGCGTAGACTACTCTACGAGCTGGGGCGCACGGCACCTACCTCGCCCAATATCTCGCAGCTCTCACAGATGATCAGCGCCTCACGCGCTACCATCTCCAACTATATGCACATCCTCTCCGATGCGGGTCTCGTCACACAGCTATATCGTGTAGGCTCTGAGGCGACCACACGCAAGCCGGCCATGTGCTATCTGCAAAACACCAACATAGGCTATGCACTCGTCCCCGAGCCGGTGACTAGTCCTGAGCTTTACTCCACATTCTTCCTGACGCACCTACATCATGCACACCAAGTCAATGCTGGTGGGCGGGCACAGGTACACTTCGTACTGGACGAGACTTATGAATTTCGCATTGACAAGGAGCTGGGTGGGCGCTATCGTCCCGACCGCTACTACGCAGTGCAAGGCATCCCCATGGGGCATGACAATGTCATCCCGCTATGGCTCTTCGGCTTTATCTACTAGAGCAACATACTAACAACAACACACAAGGAATATCAATACATAGAAATGGCTAATCCAACTAAAAAGACAATGACCTGTGACGGCAACCAAGCGGCCGCACACGTCGCCTACATGTTTAGCGAGGTAGCTGCTATCTACCCTATCACTCCCTCCTCCACGATGGCGGAGTATGTCGATGAGTGGGCAGCTGCAAAGCGCAAGAACATCTTCGGAGAGATCGTCGAGGTACAGGAGATGCAGAGCGAGGCTGGTGCTGCTGGCGCTATGCACGGTGCTCTACAGGCTGGTGCTCTCGGTGTCACCTTTACCGCATCTCAGGGACTACTCCTGATGCTTCCTAATATGTACAAAGTGGCTGGTGAGCTACTCCCAGGCGTCTACCACGTAGCTGCTCGTACGATCGCATCGCAAGCGCTCTCTATCTTTGGTGACCATCAGGACGTGATGAGTGCTCGTATGACTGGTCTCGCACAGCTCTGCACGGGCTCTGTACAGGAGGTCATGGACCTCGCTGCTGTGGCACACCTCACAGCGATCAAGAGCCGCGTACCTTTCATCCACTTCTTCGACGGCTTCCGCACATCACACGAGATCCAGAAGATCGAGTACCTCTCTAACGAGGACCTCGAGCCACTCATCGACCAGAAGGCTCTGCGTCAGTTCCGTGAGCGTGCACTCAGTGCGCATGCTCCAGTAGTACGTGGTACTGCTCAGAACGGCGACATCTTCTTCCAGGCTCGTGAGGCTTCCAACCCCTTCTACGATGCAGTCCCCGCTATCGTACAGGACTATATGGATCAGCTAGCTAAGATCACAGGACGTCACTACCATCTCTTCGACTACTACGGAGACCCCGAGGCTGAGCACGTCGTCATCGCTATGGGCTCTGCCACAGAGGCCATCCGCGAGTCTATCGACTACCTACGCGCTCAGGGCAAGAAGGTAGGACTCGTAGCCGTACACCTCTATCGTCCATTCAGCGTAGAGCACTTCCTCGGTGCACTGCCCAAGAGTGTCAAGCGTATCGCTGTCCTCGACCGCACCAAGGAGGCAGGAGCTGCTGGTGATCCGCTCTACCTCGATGTCAAGAACGCTCTCTACACACAGCCCAACGCACCCCTAGTCGTAGGCGGTCGCTACGGTCTATCGAGCAAGGACACGACACCCGCTCAGATCATCGCCGTCTTTGACAATCTAGCGATGAACGAGCCGAAGGATCAGTTTACCGTTGGTATCGTCGACGATGTCACCTTCAAGTCTCTACCCCTAGGCAAGGAGGTCGAGCTCGAGAGCGATGCTTACGAGGCTAAGTTCTTCGGACTAGGTGCTGATGGTACGGTCGGTGCAAACAAAAACTCCGTCAAGATCATTGGCGAAAACACCAACAAGTACTGCCAGGCTTACTTCGCTTACGACTCTAAGAAGAGCGGTGGCTTTACCGCCTCTCACCTACGCTTTGGCGATCAGCCCATCCGTAGTACCTATCTAGTCGTACGCCCCAACTTCGTTGCTTGCCACGTACCTGCTTACCTACGTATGTACGACGTCCTCGCAGGGCTTCGCAAGGGTGGTACGTTCCTCCTCAACTCTGTCTGGGATCTAGACAGCATCGAGGAGCACCTACCTAACCACATCAAGCGTTACCTCGCTGAGAACGAGATCTCCTTCTACATGATCAATGCTACCGAAATCGCTCAGCGCATTGGTCTAGGCAACCGCACGAACACGATCCTGCAGAGTGCCTTCTTCAAGATCTCTGGCGTCATACCTTACGATCTAGCCGTAGAGCAGATGAAGAAGTTCATCGTCAAGTCTTACTCTCGTAAGGGTGAGGAGATTGTCAATAAGAACTTCGCAGCTGTCGACGAGGGAGCCAACGTCATCCAGGTTCCCGTCAAGGCTGAGTGGGCTAACCTACCTGATGAGCCTGCAGTAGAGCATACTGGCGACACCGACTTCGTACGCAACGTGGTACGCGTCATCAACGCTCAGCGTGGTGACTCACTCCCCGTCTCTGCCTTCGCAGGTCGCGAGGATGGTACCTGGGACTCTGGTACGGCTGACTCTGAGAAGCGTGGTGTCTCTGACCTCGTACCTGTCTGGATCGAGGACAACTGTATCCAGTGCAACCAGTGCGCTTTCGTCTGTCCTCACGCTACGATCCGTCCATTCCTACTCAACGAGAAGGAGGCTCAGGGTACCGATGTAGCGCTACTCGATGCTACGGGCAAGGGCTTCAAGGAGGCTGGTCTCAAGTTCCGCATTCAGGTCAACTACCTCGACTGTCTCGGTTGCGCCAACTGCGTCAACACCTGTCCAGGCAATAAGCAGGGCAAGGCGCTCAAGATGGTGCACCTCAACGAGGTTCGCGACAAGCAGTGCGACTGGGACTACATGCGTCATCAGGTGACCAACAAGTCGTACATGGTCGATGTACAGTCCAATGTCAAGAACTCACAGTTTGCACAGCCTCTCTTTGAGTGCTCTGGAGCTTGCTCTGGTTGTGGTGAGACTCCTTATGTCAAGCTACTAACGCAGCTCTTCGGCACTCGCCAGATAGTAGCAAATGCTACCGGTTGCTCCTCTATCTACTCAGCTTCAGCACCCTCTACTCCCTACACGACCAATGACCGTGGCGAGGGTCCCGCATGGGCTAACTCTCTCTTTGAGGACAATGCTGAGTTTGGTATGGGTATGTACATCGCCTCTAGCTCAAACCGCAACCGCCTCGTACACCTCGTCAAGGAGGTTCTAGAGGAGGGTAAGGAGCCGATTAGCGATGAGCTACGCCAGCTACTCAGCGAGTGGGTCGAGCAGCGCTTCGATGGCGATGCTTCACAGCAACTCAGCTACAAGATCCTACCTCTGCTCGATGCTGAGGCTAAGGGTCACATGCACTACATCTACAACCTGCGTCACTACTTCGTCAAGCCCTCACAGTGGATCATCGGTGGTGACGGATGGGCATACGATATCGGCTTCGGAGGTCTCGACCACGTACTCGCTTCGGGCAAGAACGTCAACGTCCTCGTACTCGACACGGAGGTTTACTCTAATACGGGTGGACAATCCTCTAAGAGTACGCCTCTGGGTGCTATCGCTAAGTTTGCCGCATCAGGTAAGCGTGTCCGCAAGAAGGATCTAGGTCTCATCGCGACCACCTACGGCTACGTCTATGTAGCTCAGATCGCTATGGGCGCCAACCCCGCTCAGACGCTCAAGGTACTCCGCGAGGCTGAGGCTTACGAGGGTCCCTCACTCGTGATCGCTTACTCACCCTGTATCTCACACGGACTCAAGGGTGGTATGGGCAATGCACAGAACGAGCAGAAGCGCGCCGTAGAGTGTGGTTACTGGCACCTCTGGCACCACGACCCACGTCTTGAACAGGAGGGCAAGAACCCCTTCGTACTCGACAGCAAGGAGCCAGACTTCTCGAAGTTCAAGGACTTCCTCAAGGGCGAGGTACGCTACGCGTCACTCTTCAAGATGTACCCAGAGATCGCTGAGGAGCTAGCCAACGAGTCACTCCGCTCGGCTTACAAGCGCTACAGCACTTACGTACGTATCTCATCTACCGAGTGGGAAAACAACTATGGTCCTCTCGCTGACATCCTCGATGCCAAGCCCGAGCCCACCACGCCTGAGGAGGTACATGCCGTAGACCTCACCTAGTCAATCTGACTATACCGAGCCTGCGGCGTAAGCTCAGCAGGCTCCCCAACATAGCAAAGCCGTGTAGCCATCCGAGCTACACGGCTTTTGTTGTGCTTTATTGCTGTCCGATGAAAGTAAGTCCGACCTCCCACGAGGGGAGGTCGTTATGCGGGGTGTACCCATCGGCACCCCCAGTCGTTCGGGGCGTTGCCCCTCCGACTGGGGGCTAGGATCCGTCCGACCGCGCTGCGGTCGCTCCGTCCTAAGCCTGAGAGCGAAACGTCATTGTCATCTGTAGTGACCTCCGCAGAGGAGGTGATACGAAGGATCCATATTGCGGATACACATCGTTTGTGACCTCCGCAGAGGAGGTGATACGAAGGATCCATATTGCGAATACACATCGTTTGTGACCTCCGCAGGAGGTCAGACGAATCATAGCCCCCAGTCGGAGGGCGTAGCCCGAACGACTGGGGGGACAAGACGTCGCCCATTGATCGACCCCTTGTGGGTCGGACTAGGAACAGCAATGAAAAACTTTTATCGGACAGCAATGGTTTTATTTCGTCCCTCCGTTGGGATCATTCCGTCCCCCCGTGGGGATTATTTCGTCCCTCCGTGGGGATCACTTCATCCCTCCGTGGGGATCACTTCATCCCTCCGTGGGGATCATTCCGTCCCCCCGTGGGGATTTTCAAATCCCCAGGGAGGGATTTGAAAATATCCACGTGGATATCGCACGTTCCCGCCAAAAAATGTGTCCCGACCCACCATCCAGCATCCCGTCAATCCCGATCGCTCCGCTCTCTAATCTCTAACTTCTAATCTCTAACCTCTAATCCCTCCCCCTCCGATCTCTCCGATCCTTCCGATGCTCTCCGATTCCTAATTTCTAATCTCTAACTTCTAACCACTAACCTCTAATCTCTATTTACATCTCTTTACAGGGAAATTCGTCCAATTCCATCTTTTCTCGAATATCCACGTGGAAAATCTCAAATCTCCACGTGGATATTTTTTATTTTCCACGTGGGCGTCATTCATTTCCTCCGAAGTTTCATTTGATTCCTCCGAAGAATTTTTTCTTCCCCACGTGGAAAATAAAAATTCTCCACCTGGATATTTCGAAATATCCACGTGGAAATCACTTTTCCCCGACAAAGCCTCGTATCGATATGTCCTCAATCCTAAATTACTGTTGCAACCCAGCCCCCACTCGGAGGCCTTTGTTGTCGAACCGCAAGATGACTCTGCGAAAAGGGACCTCGTAGAGGTCCGACGAATCATAGCCGTGGGTCGGAGGGGCAAAGCCCCGAATGACCCACGGATGCTAGACGGCTCTTGATTTATCGACCCCTTGTGGGTCGGACTAGACGAATCTACAGCCCCAGTCCGACCTCCCGCTAGGGGAGGTCGTCCCCCTTATACGCACCTATGTCCCCCAGTCGTTCGGAGCTTTGCTCCTTCGACTGGGGGCTATGATTCGTCCGACCGCAAGCGGTCTCTTCCTTTCCGTAAAGAAGCGCAGGACGAATAACGGTTGTAGGGACGCACGGATAGTGTCTAGTCGGAGGGCGTCCGTCGTATCTCGTTGTAGGGGCGGACCTGCGTGTCCGCCCACAGGTCATACTGCGCTCCAACGAGAACGGGCGGACACAGAGGTCCGCCCCTACATATCGTTACACGTCTCGTGCGTCCCGACAAGTCGTTACCCGTCCGATGATTCTGATGGCTCCGATTCCTCCGATGGCTCTAGCCAACAGCCAAAGGCCAACAGCTAACAGCTAATTCCCAATCTCTTGCACAACTCGAAATAAAGGTATAACTTTGCGCAAAAGGTTACGGCTCAGGGTGTATCGTCACACGCTTGTGGTGCGCCTCCATCCGCATCGTAACCACGTAGCGTCCGTATGAGTACGACAGCGTATAGCGTTGACAGGTGCCAGGGCACCTATGATTATAGTAGCGGTACGACCTATTATTATAGTACCACGAGGTCTCACCACGACCGCCTCACCACACGTCCGTGTCGCGAGGTCATCACCCTGCACCCTGCCCTCTCGTACGCTCGCACATACGTCTCAGAGGCTCTCTGTCGTCACATCTCGCTGACAGGCAGCATGTTTACCCCCCCCCCCCGAAAGCGCGCGTAGGGGCGCCTTCTAGGTGGCTATACAGGGGCAATCCATCATTCCTATCAGACGACTCGCAGGCTGACGCAACAAGCGTCCGCCCCGATGGTCGTCTCTTTACGCGCTTGTGCCGAGCTACGCCCCGCACAAGTGTGGCTCTCGTGAGTTCTTACCCCAACAGCCACAACAAATTGTAGCTGTCACCTCACAGAGAGCAATTCTAAAGCATACAATCATCCTAAATCAATAAGACAATGAATAAACAACTACGCATCTGGCTCTTCGCCCTCCTCGGCACGCTGCTAGCGACCAGCTCGCTCCTCGCCGAAGGCGTCATCACGATGACCACTACCAAGGCCTTCGGAGAGAAAATCACACTGACCATTGAAGCTAATGGCAACGTCACCATCGAGGGTGTCAAAGAACTCCCTCGGATAAACGGTGTTTGGTCAGAATACACACTTACTAGCCAAACTGTCATCATTCGAGGCGATGTGACATATCTTACATGCTCCAACAATCAACTGACCAGCTTGGACCTCTCGGGCTGTTCCGCCTTGACAATGCTTAACTGCCAATTGAATCAACTGACCAGCTTGAATCTCTCGAACTGTACTGCCTTGACAGAGCTTAACTGCAACGACAATCAACTGACCAGCTTGAACGTCTCGGGTTGTACCGCCTTGACAGAGCTTAACTGCAAAGACAATCGACTGACCAGCTTGGACGTGTCGGGCTGTAACGCCTTGACAACGCTGGAATGCTGGAACAACAAACTGACCAGCTTGAACGTCTCGGGCTGTACCGCCTTGACAAAGCTTGACTGCCAACTCAATCAACTGACCAGCTTGAATCTCTCGGGCTGTACCGCCTTGGCACAACTTAAATGCGACAACAATCAACTGACCCGCTTGAATCTCTCGGGCTGTACTGCCTTGACATCGCTATACTGCTACGACAATAAACTGACGGACTTGAATCTGTCTGATTGTAGCGCTTTGGCACAACTTAAATGCTACAGCAATCAACTGACCAGCTTGGACCTTTCGGGCTGTACTGCCTTGACATCGCTATACTGCTACGACAATAAACTGACGGATTTGAATCTGTCTGATTGTACCGCTTTGGCACAACTTAAATGCTCCAGCAATCAACTGACGAGTTTGGATCTATCAAAGAACAGTGCCTTGGCAACGATTGACTGCTCGGACAATAAATTGCCCAGCTTGGATCTGTCAAACCACAAAGCCTTGCTAGCTCTGAACTGTAGTAAGAACCTCTTGAGGCAAATCGTGCTGTCAGGCTGTACGAGCCTGCTCTCGCTGACATGCTATAGCAATCAAATCAAAGTGCGTGAGATGACGAATCTGGTCAATAGGTTGCCAGATCTACAAGGTAAGGGCGCGGGATTCTTTAAAGTGTTTTATGATGGAAGTGGTGAGGGCAACGTTTGTCTCGCTGCGCATGTAACTACTGCCCAAGCTAAGGGGTGGAAGACTCAGTTTACACGCAGCTCTAATGGCGACGCTTGGTACGACTACACGGGAGCAGACAACCCGCTCTATGCTGTCTCCTCTTCGCCAACGGGTGGTGGATCAATCTCCATCACTGGGGCGGACAACCTCAACGCTGTCCCCTACGGTACGGAGCTGACGGTCGTCGTTACCCCCGCTGATGGCTACAAGCTGACTAAGTTGACCGCCAATGGTAAGGATATCCTCGAGACGAAGCGCTTTAAGGTTACGGAGAATACAAGGGTTGAGGCGACCTTTGCATTGCAGTCTTACAACGTGACACCGATCAAGGTGGGCGAGGGTACGTTCTACATCTCTGGAGCGGACAATCTAGATGCTGTGACGCCTGGCACCGAGCTGACCATCACGGCAGATCCTGCCGAGGGGTACGAGCTGACCAAGCTAACTGCCAACGATAAAAACGTTCTTGACACGAAGAAAGTGGTCGTCAACGAGGATATGATCATTCGTGCGATCTTTAGCAAGAAGACCTTTAAGGTTTCTCTAGATCCTCATGGCAAGGGAACGATCAAGGCTGTAGGTGCAGACGATCTCAACGCAGTCCCCTACGGTACGGAGCTGACGATTGTCGCTACACCTGACGAGGGTAGTGAGCTCACCTCCCTCATCGCTGGTGGTATCAACATCACAGAGACGAAGAAGGTGACGATCAAGAAGGAGACCACCATCGAGGCAGTCTTTACCACGCAAACCTTTAACGTGACGCTGACCAAGGAGGGCGAGGGTACGATCTCAGCTACGGGAGCAGATAATCTCGAAGCTGTGGATTACGGCACAGAGCTAACGATTGTCGCTACGCCAGCTGCTGGCTACAAGTTGACAGTGCTTACGGCCAACGGTACGGACATCCTCGCAACAAAGAAAGTTGTGATCAAGGGCGCAACGGAGGTTAGGGCGACGTTTGTGGATCACACGGGCGTGGAGACGACCGTCACGCAGCAGACCCAGCTTTACCCGAACCCAGCGACTGACTATGTCATCATGGAGGGTGTAGCACCTGCCAGCGAGGTGACGCTGCACAGCATGACTGGCGAACGGCTCTATGCGGGTCGTGCCGATGATCGAGGCACGCTGCAGATTGACTTGACACCCTATGCGGACGGGGTTTACCTGGTCTGCGTAGCGGGCGAGACTTACCGCGTAGTGGTAAGGCACTAGAATCAAAAAAGGGGCGAACGATGGTTCGCCCCTTTTTTGATTAGAGGTTAGAGGTTAGAGATTAGAGGGAGAAGAGATTAGAGGTTAGACGACCGCTTGCGGTCGGCTACTCTTCTTGCTGTACTACAACGGACGCCCTCCGGCTAGACACTCCCGAGTGTCCCTACAAAATCGTTACTCGTATACCCTTAGTGTGTCTTTTTCCGTATCTTTGGGGCAGTAAACGAACACAATAATTTAATAGAACTACTATGGAGATACCTTTTTCCGAGGCATACCGCATTAAAATGGTAGAGCCGATACACAAGAGTACGCGCGAGCAGCGCGAGCAGTGGATTAAGCAAGCACACTACAACCTATTCAGCCTCAAGTCGTCACAGGTCTTTATCGATGTCCTCACGGACTCTGGTACGGGCGCTATGAGTGACCGTCAGTGGGCGGGCATCATGGTTGGCGATGAGAGCTATGCGGGTGCTTCCTCTTTCCAAAACCTCAAGGATGCTGTCGAGAAGATCTGCACCTTCCCCCTCGTGATCCCTACACACCAGGGCCGCGCTGCGGAGAATGTGCTTTACTCGGCTACGCTCAAGGAGGGCGACATCGTACCGGGCAACTCACACTTTGACACAACGAAGGGGCACATCGAGTTTCGCAAGGCTGTAGCCGTCGACTGCACGATCGATGCGGCTAGCAATACGGAGCTGGAGCTACCCTTCAAGGGTGAGATGGATCTGAACAAGCTGGAGGATTGCTTCAAGAAGTACCCCAAGGAGCAGATCCCTATGTGCGTCCTGACGGTGACCAACAACACGGCTGGCGGTCAGCCTGTCTCTATGAAGAATGTACGTGAGACGAGCGAACTGTGCCACAAGTACGGCATACCGCTACAGATCGACGGCGCTCGCTTTGCTGAGAATGCTTACTTCATCAAGACTCGTGAGGAGGGCTATGCTGACAAGTCGATCAAGGAAATCGTCCGTGAGATGCTCAGCTACGCTGACATTATGACGATGTCTAGCAAGAAGGATGCTGTGGTCAACATGGGTGGCTTCCTCGCTATGCGTGACGAGGAGCTCTATCACAAGTGCTCTATGTACGCTGTGATGAACGAGGGCTTCCTCACCTACGGAGGTATGAACGGCCGTGATATGAACGCGCTGGCTATCGGTCTGGATGAGAACACGGAGTTTGACATGCTCGACACGCGCATCCGTCAGGTAGCTTACCTGGGTAGCAAGCTAGACGAGTACGGCGTACCCTATCAGCGTCCCGCTGGTGGACATGCTATCTTCCTCGATGCGAAGAAGATCCTGACGCACGTTCCCAAGGAGGAGTTTATCGCTCAGACGCTCGGCATCGAGCTATACCTAGAGGCTGGCATCCGTGGTGTCGAGATCGGCTCTATCCTAGCAGACCGCGACCCCAAGACGGGTGAGAACCGCTATCCTAAGCTGGAGCTACTCCGCCTTGCTATACCACGTCGTACCTACACGAACAATCACATGGACGTCATCGCAGCTGCCTGCAAGAATGTCTATGACCGTCGTGAGTCGATCACACGTGGCTACGTCATCACGCGTGAGCTACCAGTGCTACGTCACTTCACGGTAGAGCTAGAGCCTGCTAAGTAAGCACGCTACGTAGCGATACATATAATATTATAGAGTCCCCTAGAGGTAAGAGCCGTGCTCAGGACCCTCTGGGGGACTCTATTACGTGTAACGATATCCTACAATCGACAGTCTCCATTTTCGTATCTTTGTGGCGACCTACTAAACTATGAAAGATCAGTACCCCTCCCAATGGCTCGAGCGTGCCGTAGATCAGCTCTCCCTCCTTCCTGGCATAGGGCGCAAGACTGCTATGCGTATGGCGCTGCACCTGCTTCGTCAGCCGCCCTCCTATGCGCAGCATCTAGGGGAGGCGATCATAGACCTTCGCCAGAAGATCTGCTACTGCGAACGGTGCCACTGCATCAGCGACAGCCCGCTCTGCGACATTTGCTCTGATCCACAACGTGACCAGAGCACCGTCTGCGTGGTCGAGCAGGTAAAGGACGTGCTGACCATCGAGCAGACGCACCGATACAAAGGTCTGTACCACGTCTTGGGCGGGATCATCTCTCCGATAGATGGCATCACGCCAAACGACCTAGAGATTGAGTCGCTCTACGAGCGTGTCCAGGAGGAGCCCGTCCGTGAGGTGATCCTCGCCATACGCTCGACCCTAGAGGGTGACACGACCAACTACTATATATATAAGCGTCTAGAGTCTACGGGAGTGCTGGTATCGCTCATCGCACGGGGTATCTCTATCGGTGACGAGATCGAGTATGCCGACGAGGTGACGCTCGGGAGCGCCATCGCGAATCGCACCCCCTTTGACCAAGTGAAGTAACTCCCTATGACATCCAATAATACAGAGCTAGAGATAGAGCAGCTGCGCAAAACCATCGAGCAGCACAACCGCGCTTACTACCTAGACAATGCCCCGACCATTAGCGATGCGGACTACGATGCGCTGATGCAGCGACTCCTCACGTTGGAGGCGGAGCACCCTGAGTTGGCCGACCCGACCTCGCCATCGCTCCGTGTGGGGCGAGATCGAAACGATGCTTTCGTTCAGGTGGCGCACGAGCGGCCGATGCTTTCGCTCTCAAATACGTACAACTACGACGAGATCGCTGAGATCTGCGAGCGTACCGACACGCTGCTAGCTACGGACGATGTGCCGTGGGTGGCGGAGATGAAGTACGACGGTTCATCCATATCGCTCATCTACGAGGAGGGGGTGCTGGTGCGTGCCGTGACGCGTGGCGACGGGACGCTCGGTGATGACGTGACGGTCAATGTGCGAACGATCCAGTCGGTGCCGCTACGTCTGCGCCCAGTTGCGGGGCATCCCGACTACACGACGGGGCGCATCGAGGTGCGGGGCGAAGTGCTACTGCCCTTCAAGGAGTTCGAGCGACTCAATGGGGAGCGTGCGACTGAGGGCGAAGCGCCTTTTGCCAATCCGCGCAATGCGGCTGCGGGTACGCTCAAGACGCTGAACAGTCGTATCGTGGCGCAGCGCCGTCTGCTCTGCATCTGCTACTACCTCTATGCGCTGGACGACGAGTCTCGTCTGCCGGACAGTTACTATGAGCGGATGAAGCTCCTCGAGGAGATGGGCTTTGACACGGGCGTCGCACCATTTAGAAGTAGCGATCTGTCGGCGCTATACCATTATATAGATGAGTGGGACGTGCAGCGGGGCGATCTGCCCTACGCCACGGACGGTATCGTCCTCAAGGTGGATAGCCTCGCACAGCAACGCGCGCTCGGCAATACGGCGAAGTCGCCACGATGGGCTTTTGCCTACAAGTATCAGCCGGAGAACGCACGCGCAGAGCTTCTCTCGGTGGACTACCAGGTGGGTCGCTCAGGTATCGTCACGCCTGTGGCCAATGTGGAGCCGGTCCTCATCTCGGGGACGGTGGTGCGTCGCGCTACGCTACACAACGAGGAGTTCATCAAGAGCCTCGACCTGCACTACCATGACTACGTATACATAGAGAAGGGGGGCGAGATCATCCCTAAGATTACTGCCGTGGAGACCAGTCTCAGACGGCCCGAGGCGGAGCCTGTACGCCTGCCAGAGCGTTGTCCCGCTTGTGGTGCGCCACTTCAGCAGATCGATGGCTCGGTGGGCTACTACTGTGTCAACAGCTACGCCTGCCCGCCACAGATCATGGGACGCATCGAGCACTACTGCACACGACGAGCTGCCGACATCAACGTGGGCCCTGAGACGATCGACGCGCTCTTTGACAGACATCTTATCGAAAACATCGACGACCTCTACAAGCTCACCGCAAGCGACTTGGCGCAACTACCGAACTTTAAGGAGAAGTCGATCAATAACCTTCTCGCCAGCATCGAGCAGTCGAAGAGTCGTCCCTTCGCGCGTCTACTCTACGGCATTGGGATCCGCTATGTAGGCGAGGGAACAGCGAAGACGCTGGCACGACACTTTCAGAGCATCGAGCGTCTAGCTCAGGCGACCGACTACGAGCTGCAAGCTCTGCCCGATGTGGGACCGAAGATAGCGGAGCAGGTCGTTTACTTCTTCTCGCTAGAGCGTAACCAGCAGTTGATTGCAGAGCTACAGCGCTGTGGTGTAGTCCTAGAGGAATGCTCCGAGGAGACGACCGATACGCCTCAGTCCAACCGCCTCGAAGGCGAGCGGATCGTTATCTCAGGGAGCTTCACCCAGCACAGCCGTGACGAGTACAAGCAGCTCATCGAGCAGCACGGCGGCGTCAACGTGGGGAGCATCTCCGGCCGTACGACCTTCGTCCTGATGGGTAGCGATATGGGTCCCTCAAAGCGTGCCAAAGCGGAGCAACTCGGCATCCCGCTCGTCACGGAGGAGGAGTTTCTCGCTCGCCTCAACTCTTAGTCGTCCGGTGAGATTCGTTTGATATGAGCTGGAGTGCATACTATCGGAGCTGTCGGGAGCATTACAGGCCTTTGCTGCGGCTGGGCCTGCCCGTGATCATCGGGCAGGTGGGACTGATCCTCGTGGGCTTTGCCGACAATGTGATGGTGAGCCATCACAGCCTAGACGAGCTGGCGGCAGCTTCCTTTGTCAATAACTTTCTCAACCTAGTCATCATCTTCGGGATGGGCTTCTCCTACGGTCTGACACCGCTGGTGGCAACCAATAAGGAATGGGGACGCTCCGATCAGGTGGCGCACTACTTAGGGCATAGCTTCTTGCTCAACCTCTTGATCGCCCTCCTAATCGGCGGGGGGCTCCTACTCCTCGAGGGAAGTCTGGAGCTGTTCAATCTACCCCATGAGCTACACGCCATAGCCCTACCCTACTACCGTATCCAGGTCTTGGGCTTTATGGTGGTGATGCTCTTCAATACGTTCAAGCAGTACACCGAGGGGATGGGAGATACGCAGATCCCGATGTATATCACCCTAGCAGGCAATGTGCTTAACATCGGTCTCAACTACCTTCTCATCTATGGCAAAGGGGGCTTCCCCGAGTGGGGCTTGTATGGTGCTGGCATAGCAACGCTGAGCAGTCGTATAGCGATGCTACTAGCAATCGTTGCTGTGACTGCTCTGCTACCACGCTATCGTGAGATCCTAGAGCGGTTGCGGCGCTTGCGCTGGTCGTGGCGTGAGGGGATAGCACCATTGCTACGACTAGGTACGCCCGTAGCACTGCAGATGGGTATGGAGGCTGCTTCCTTTTCTATAGCGGTCATCTTGGTCGCTCGGATCGGTACGTCAGCCTTGGCAGCGCATCAGATCATTGCGACAGTCAGTACGCTGGGCTTCATGGTCTACTACGGCATCGGCGCAGCCACAGCGATACGTAGTAGCACGCTCCTAGCACAAGGAGAGCGACAAGAGACCCGTCGTGTGGCCAGTGCGGGCGTCTACCTCTGTCTCTTTGTAGCAGCTGTGATGATGCCACTCCTAGTTCTGTTTCGCGAGCCAGTGGTGCGCCTCTTCAATGCCGATCTCTCGGTCGCTGAGGCGACTTACCTAGCACTCATTCCACTCTGCATCTACCAGATAGGCGATGCACTACAGATCATCTATGCCAATGCGCTCAGAGGGATCAGTCGTGTGACGGTACTGGCCCCCGCAGCTGCTCTGTGTCACCTGATTGTGGCACCAACTATGGCGTGGCTCTTCGGCTTTAACATCGGGTTGCATGGCGCTCCACTGCAATTGATGGGCATTTGGTTTGCCTTCCCCGTGAGCCTTACACTCTTGGGGCTTATCCTCAGATACTCCTTCCGACGAGCGACTCGATAGCAAGCAACTTATAGTTAAGAGAGAGGGGTAGACTCTGTACGGAGTCTGCCCCTCTCTCTTTTATTGATACACCTCGAGAGGGCGATAGCACTCCCGAAGGTATCCATGTGCGTAGCTAGTGCTTACTTCTTGTTGATGTCTAGAGCTGAGCTAGGCTTAAACTTGATAGACTTGCTAGCCTTGATCTGGATTGTCTTACCAGACTGTGGGTTGATGCCCTTGCGAGCAGCGCGCTGAGAAACGTAGAATGAGCCAAAGCCTACGAGTGTAAGGCGCTCGCCCTTCTTCATCTCCTCGTGGATGGTCTCTACCATAGCCTCATAGACAGCCTTTGCGTCCTTCTGAGTTAGCTGAGCCTTCTCGGCAACAGTCTTGATGAAATCTGTTTTATTCATAGATAAACTTGTTTATGATTAGTAATACATTTGTCCTACATATAGGTTCTTGCGAATAGCTCTGACGACTTACGAAGTGGCTCTCTAGAGTCGTTCTGCTTGATGTTCAGTTCTATTCACGCCTCAAAGATAGTGGTTTTTTCGTTCTCTGCAACTATTTTGGGCAAAAATCTCTCAATATCCTCTTGTTGAGAGTCATTTTATGGTCAAATCGGGGGCATTTGTTCGTTTTTCTTCGTTTCGAGTCGATATCCTTCCCCCCCCCGCGAAGAGAAAGCGAGGACTCTAACGTAAAAATTCTAAATCTCCACATGGAGATGGAGTATTGCTTACGATACGTACCACGATGCGACCACCTGCTCCTCAGATTGTAGCGCTCCGAGCAGTGTGCGCATGGAGCCGTCGGGCATCTCACAGTTCGCTCGTCTACTGAGTCTAGAACTTTTTGTACATTTGTAGCAGAACCAGTGCAGCTCCGAGGTCGTCCAGGCCTAAGAAACTACGATAGACTTATCAATATAAAACCAACCAATACAGCTATGGCTAACAACAAGAGACTTTATCGCTCTCGCGAAGCATGGATAGGAGGCGTATGTGGCGGCATCGCAGACTACTTCGGGTGGGATCCGACGATCGTACGGCTCATCTACTTAGTGCTTACATTTACAACTGCTTTTGCGGGCATCCCCATCTACGTCCTCTTGTGGATTTTCGTCCCACTAGAGCGGTATAGAAACCGTTAAAGGCTTTAGCACACAGCACTATGAGTTATCCTTTATTACATGAGCTGCTCGATCTAGTCGAGAGGTACGAAGAGTTTCGTGGCAATGCAGAGCAGTCGATGAGCAACTTTTTGCGCTTTGCCGATCAGTCCCTTGAGCAGCAAAAAAGCTCCGAAGAGCCTACGATAGGGGCACATCGTCATGCCTATCTCAATGCGATGATCGCTCGTGACATCAGCTTCGTCTACCGCTATATGCGTAGCCTCGTGCGTAAAGCTATCAAAGACACGCCCCTACAGACCATCGATGAGTATTCCTACCTCATCACACTCATGGCAAAAGGGGAGATGACCAAGACCGAGCTCAACAACTACAACGTAGTCGAAAAGACCTCTGGTAGCGAGATCATCCGTCGTCTACTCAAGGGTGGATTGATCTCGCAGACACGCAATCTACAAGATCGGCGTAGCTTACTCCTCAGCATCACCCCTAAGGGGCGAGAGGTCGTCAAGGAGCTACTGCCACGTATGCAGCAGAGTAGCGATATACTCCTACGAGACCTCTCGTGGGATCAGAAGATCTTCCTCCACTCCCTCCACGAGCAGATCTACGAGAGCAATCATCCTCTATTTCTCACAGAGCGAGATACTGATCTGGCAGAGCTAGCCCAGAAGATACCTATCGACCACCACGCACGCTAACAAGGAGGTGCTCCCCCTAAACTCTAATCTCTAACTTCTAAGCTCTACCCTGACCATGAACCATCTGAGTGATCTGCTCAAGCTCTTTGCTACTACTTATCGGCACAAGACCCTATTACGCTATATGGATCGAACGCCTGAGGAGCAGTGGCACGAGTGGAGCGGAGAGCATCTAGCTGAGCAGATTATGCTGGCGGCACAGGCTCTCGTACGGGCTGGTGTACAGCCTGGCGACCGCGTGGCACTCTACTCGCAAAACATGATGGAGGGCATCATCACCGAGCTGGGACTGATGGCTATACGTGCCGTCTGCGTACCCCTCTATGCCACTTGCTCACCAGAGCAGGTTGCCTACATCACGGAGCATGCAGGAGTCAAGCTAATACTCGTGGGGGAGCAGTTTCAGTACAACAATGTCTACCCACTCCTAGCGACCCACCCTACACTACAGCAGCTGGTCATACTAGACGAGCGAGTGGTGCGTGATCCAGCCGACGAGCGGAGTGAGTACTTTGATACCTTCCTCTCGATGGGCGATGCGATGCCCTACGAGACAAAGGTGCGGGCGCAGCTGGGTGCTGGCACGGCCGATGAGACAGCTGTCATCATCTACACCTCAGGCACCACAGGCACTCCCAAGGGAGTACAGATCACCCATCACATGATCTTAGCGCAGGTAGAGCGGCACCAGAAGCTCTTCCCGACGCTAAACGATCATGACGTCTCGGTCAACTTCCTCCCGCTGAGCCATGTCTTCGAGAAGCTCTGGGTCTACTTTTGCCTTGCCACAGCTATCAAAGTGGTTGTTGTGACGAACCCAAAGCGCATCATGGAGCTGATGCCACAGATACGCCCCACGGTGATGTGCAATGTGCCACGATACTGGGAGAAAGTCTACCAAGGCGTACAGGAGCACATCGAGCAGGCGAAGCCTATGATGCAGCGCATCTACAGGAAGGCACTACGCGTGGGGCATAGGTATCATATCGACTACCGCATCCATGGGCGCAAAGCTCCGTGGGGCCTACGCATCTCCAACGCCCTCTACCGCTACACCGTATTCTATATCCTCAAGCGTGTCTTAGGACTGGAGCGAGGACGCTTCTTCCCGACAGCGGGGGCTCCGCTCTCGAATGAGATCAACGAGTTCCTGCAGTCGGCTGGCTTTAACATTGTCGTCGGCTATGGGCTCTCCGAGTCCTCAGCCACAGTCTCTTGCTACCTACCGGGGCGCTACGTCATAGGCTCCGTCGGGGAAGTCGTGCCAGGCGTAGAGGTACGCATAGATCCCGAGACGCAAGAGATACAGCTACGTGGCGAGACTATCACGCCTGGATACTACCACAATGATGAGGCAAATGCTGCCGCCTTCACCGAGGACGGGTGGTTCCGGACGGGCGATGCCGGACGGCTCGAAGGGAGTACACTATTCTTCACCGAGCGGATCAAAGAGCTGTACAAGACGAGCAATGGTAAGTACATCGCTCCGCAGCAGATCGAGTCACTCCTGAGTAGCAGTCCGCTCATCGAGCAGTGCGCTGTGGTGGCCGACGAGCGCAAGTTTGTCGCAGCACTGATCTATCCGAACTACGAGCAGCTACGTCGTCGACTCCGTGAGCGTGGTCAGGAGGCACTAGCCGATCTCCCCACGGCAGATCTAGCGCAGCGTAGCGAGGTATGCGATATGCTCCTGAGTCACATAGAGCCCCTGCAGGCGCACCTAGCGGGCTTTGAGAAGGTCAAGCGCATCGCCCTGCTTGCCGAGCCATTCTCCATCGAGGCGGGTACACTTACCCCGACGCTCAAGCTAAAGCGCAAAGCGATCCTCGAGCAGTACGCCGAGCTGATCGAAAAGCTGTACCTTTGACCCTCCATTTCACACAATAAATCAAAGAGCGCGCGCCACACCATCGTGACATACGCTCTCTAGACAACACTATATATTATGATAACACAGGACCAACTAGCAGAGCTGTTGGAGCGCACGAAGGCGCTGGGGAGGTATCTTTGACATCGACCAGCGACGTGTCCAACTAGAAGAAGAGGAGCTCCGGACACAAGCTCCAGACTTTTGGGATGATGTGCCACGAGCCCAGCAGCAGATGCGACGTGTGGGCGAGATACGCTCATGGATCGAGGCTTTTGAGGCTGTCGATGCCGCAACGCAAGAGGTGGCTCTGGCGTACGACTTTTACAAAGAGGAGGCCATCGAAGAGCAAGATGTGGACGACGCCTATGCCCGTGCCATCAAGCTGGTCGAAGACCTCGAGCTGCGCAACATGCTGAGCGCTGAGGAGGATCGCCTAGGGGCTGTCCTCAAGATCAATGCTGGTGCGGGTGGCACCGAGAGCCAGGACTGGGCCTCTATGCTGGTGCGTATGTACCAGCGCTGGGCAGAGCGCTCGGGCTACAAGGTGACCATCACCAACTGGCAGGACGGCGACGATGCCGGCATCAAGACGGTCACCATGCAGATCGAGGGCGAGCTGGCCTACGGCTTCCTCAAGAGTGAAAACGGCGTGCACCGCCTCGTACGCGTCTCTCCCTATAATGCACAAGGCAAGCGAATGACCTCGTTTGCCTCAGTCTTTGTCGTACCCCTCGTGGACGATACGATAGAGGTCGAGGTGAACCCCGGCTTGCTCTCGTGGGATACCTTCCGCTCGAGCGGGGCTGGCGGGCAGAATGTCAACAAAGTGGAGACGGGCGTACGCCTACACTACCAGTACACCGACCCCGACACGGGCGAGACGGAGGAGATCGTGATCGAAAACACTGAGACGCGCTCACAGATGGACAATCGTGAGAATGCTCTGCGCCTCCTGCGCTCGCAGCTCTACGACAAGGAGCTGGAGCGTCGCCGTGCTGCTCAGAGCGAGGTCGAAGCTAATAAGAAGAAGATCGAGTGGGGATCCCAGATACGTAGCTACGTCTTCGACGATCGTCGTGTCAAGGATCACCGTACGAACTATCAGACTTCCGATGTCAACGGGGTCATGGATGGCGATCTAGATGCTTTTATCAAGGCTTACCTGATGCAGACGGGAGCTGGTACGACTAATGAATAAGTAACCCACTATGATCGTCTGCATAGCTGAGAAACCGTCCGTAGCGCGTGACATAGCCAAGATACTCGGAGCCTCTACGGCTCGCTCGGGCTATATCGAGGGCAATGGCTATGCGGTCACCTGGACCTATGGTCACCTCTGCACACTCAAGGAGCCAGAGGACTACCAGACCAGTTGGCAGGGATGGCGACTAGCTTCGCTGCCGATGATCCCAGAGCGCTTCGGCATCAAGCTGATCCAGGAGGAGCACATCGAGCGGCAGTTTGCCATTATCCAAGAGCTAGTCTCGCAAGCTGAGCGTGTGATCAACTGCGGCGATGCAGGCCAAGAGGGCGAGCTGATACAGCGCTGGGTGCTCCAACTAGCGGGTTGCACCTGTCCCGTGGAGCGTCTCTGGATCTCCTCGCTGACGGACCAATCGATCCGCGAGGGCTTTGCCAACTTGCGCCCCAGCAAAGAGCTAGACACACTCTACTACGCTGGCTTGGCGCGAGCCATCGGCGACTGGCTCCTAGGGATCAACGGGACACGCCTCTACACCCTCACAGATCGCTATGGCGGTCGGCAGCGAGGTGTGCGCTCGGTAGGTCGTGTGCAGACCCCGACACTGGCACTGGTCGTTGACAGACAGGCGGAGATCGAGAGCTTCGTACCAGTCACGACCTACGAGATGCAGACCACTTACCGAGGGTCGCTCTTTAGGGCAGACACAACGCAAGAGGTCGAGGTGACCTTTGCTGAGCGACAGCAGGTTGAGGAGCTGATCGAGCGAATCGCTAAGGAGCCACTCGTCGTGCAGGCGGTCGAGCAGAAGAAGTCGACGGAGTACCCGCCACGACTTTTCGACCTCACCTCGCTACAGGTAGAGGCAAATAAGAAGTTTGGCTACACGGCTGAGCAGACGCTCCGACTCATACAGTCTCTCTACGAGAAGAAGGTGACTACCTACCCACGTGTCGACACCACCTTCCTACCCGAAGACCAATACCCTAAAGTGGGAGAGACACTCCAAGGCATCGCACGGCATGCGGCTCTCGGGGGCTTCATCGCACCGTTACTGAGCAGTGGCAAGCCACTGAAAAAGAGCAAGAAGGTCTTTGACAATAAGAAGATCACCGACCACCATGCGATCATCCCGACAGGACAGCTGAGCAGCGGACTCACACCCGATGAGGAGCAGATCTACCTCCTCGTGGCACTGCGCTACATAGCCGCCTTCTACCCCGATGCTAAGGTCTCGACGACCACCGTACGCGCTACCGTCGAGGAGTACCCGCTACGCGCCTCAGGCAAGACGATACTCGTGGAGGGATGGCGCGAGGTACTCAAGCCCGACAGTGGTAAGGAGGGAGACGAGACCACAGAGGGTGGTAAAGACAAGGAGAAGGACAAGGAGCAGACACTCCCCCCCTTTAAGGAGGGCGAATCGGGACCGCACGAGCCATCGATACGTGAGAGCACCTCTACGCCACCCCGCTACTACACCGAGGCGACGCTCCTACGTGCTATGGAGACGGCAGGCAAGGGTGTCGAGGATGAGGAGCTACGAGATGCGCTTAAGATGAACGGCATCGGTCGCCCCTCCACACGCGCTGCTATCATCGAGACGCTCTTCAAGCGAGGCTACATAGTTCGTGAGGGCAAGTCGCTACGCGCTACACCGGCTGGCATACAGCTGATCGAGTCGATACAAGATCCCCTACTCAAGAGTGCCGAGCTGACGGGGCGCTGGGAGCTCAAGCTACGACAGATAGAGAGTCGGGAGTACGACCCAGGGCAGTTTCTCAACGAACTCAAAGCACAGGTCTCCACGCTCGTCTCTGAGGTGCGAGGCTTCTAACTAAAGTCCCTAGAGGCTCCCCTCTAATCTCTAACTTCTAATCTCTAACCTCTAATCTCTATTTACATATCTTTACGGGGAAATTCGTCCGATTCCCT
>ERZ773148.527-NODE-527-length-33078-cov-13.781001_pt1 | contig 33078 bp, 34 predicted proteins | sample MGYA00580846_ERZ773148 | MGnify/ENA primary metagenome ERZ773148 (study PRJEB29015, sample SAMEA2737879) | human gut metagenome | biome: human gut; feature: human-associated habitat; material: faeces | place: China | collected 2012 ... | reverse complement strand
GATTGGCAGTCCATTATTAAGTTTTTTATTATGTTCCCTTTGTACACCGTTGCAAGGTTTAATTTTGAACTTTGCCGTTTTTTTGTCCAAAATTGTGAAATTTTCAACGCCTCATGAAAAAGAATCACAACTGAAGACGAAAATAAGGAAGCGCAGCATTGAAAGATTTGCTATACGAAAGGTACAGGCTAAGATCGGATGGTTCTTGGCGAAAACGTATCCCGTTTGTTCAATGTGAACGAACTGCCCAAGAGAACAACAGATTGTTGCATCGCAGAAAAGCGAGGAACACGAGTAGCAAGGTTCGGATTTCCACCTGGGCAGTTCCGGTCTGTAATCTCTATCAGGGAGGAGTGCAATGCAAGACATTCAGATATGCGCAATGGGATTGGATGTGGTCTTGAGTAGATTCGAGTTCTGAAAGCCGATATAACTGATGAAAAGTTCGGGTTTTAGAATTTTAAGAAGATGAACTCCATTGGTGAAAGACCTCTTGCAGAAAAACAGCAAAAGTGATTTAATATTAAAAGGAAGAAAATTCAAAAAAGACTGAACTAAGATGAAATTTGTGAGACATCAAAGAAGTGCGGTGATTTAAGTGAGCAAGGAACGACTTAAGCGGATTTTTGATGCTGTGCAAGGCACACCGTTATGGTCTATGCAGCTAATTAAAGTTAAAGCCGAGAGAGCGGGTGTGACATATCATGACCGTGAGATTTGTTTAAGACCAGAAGGTAGTATAAGAGATTTTGCGCATCAATTGTCGAAGTATTACCTTTCGGACAGTGGAATTGATAGCTTCGCCAGTGTAGACGATTATACAGGAGATGTTGTGGGCAATGTAATATATAAACTTCAAAGGGATAATAACCTTATACAAAATGGATTTGATGCGCTGATTAATGAAGCGGCAAATCCAGATACAGAAGGTCCGATTGGACAATGCAAATACAGTGCTTACATGATTTTGGGGACGATTTCTCTTCAGGACGAACAACTTCCAATTAAGCTTGTTTCAATGCAATCACCTATTACGGTTATGAATAATAAATTTTTATGGCGTGAAACGAATACGTTTAATAAGGTATCAGAGCCAATCTTATCTTTGAAAAAGACGGTGGATGTCATCATAGCAGGAGATACTGTCTATATGCTGTCTATGGCAGGCGAAAATCTATTTGGTATGGAGAGAGCTTATAAGGCGGTATGTAAAAACAAAGTAAATGATATAATCGCGTGTGACTTTTTAACAAACGCAGAGCAGTTTGAAAAAACTGCAACAACAGGGCAGAACCCAAGAAGATTTGTTTCATATAACCAATCAAGACTGGACGCACTGAAAAATGCAAATCGTCGAAAGAGCCTTGCTAAAAAATTTGGACTTCAACTAAGTGACACTCGGATCAATACTGATGATAAACAAACAACAGAGAGATTGATCAAATTTCTATGCAATAAGGCTATGCTTGATCCACTGGATTCGTCCCCAGTGGAAGTGGCGGCTGCAAAAAGCTGGAAGTGATTTTGATTTATGGGTAAATTACGATTCGCTATCTGTATGTACTATCTTGCTTTTACTCCGTTATGGATTCTTGTCATTTTGACGGATTTTTTCGGCATAATGGATAATGAAGCTGATTTATACACGGAAAAAATAAGCATTCCGTTGATCCTTGGAGCATTTTTAGTGGCACTGCATATAGTAAGGAAAGAACTAACTTCTGAAAAAGTTGATAATGTTCAACCAATGTACTTAATAAATGTAAAAGAAGAAAAGTTTGCAGTGGCAGAGTTTATGATGTCATTTGTTTTTCCGATGTTTGCATTTGATTTTACCGAATATCAAGGAGTACTGCTATTTTCTGTTTTCTTTTTGATATTCGGTTGGCTTTGCATAAAACACAATTATTTTTGTGTTAATGTTGTTCTGGAAATAATGAAATACAAAATTTATGACTGCGAATGTGCGAATACGGACAAAATCAAATATGCGAAGAAAATATTGAGCAACCGAAGCCTTATAGAGCAATCTAATACTACGGTGCTCACAAGAAGAATAAATAATGAGTACCTATTTGACTGTGGAAAGTCTAATTTAGGATGAACAAACTTAACGGTTGCAAAGACTAACTTGCATGCGTAGGGTAATGGAAAATTGTAGCTGTTGAGAAAAGAAAATAATGCTATGCGAAACGGTAAGGTTCGATTTTGAACTTTGCCGTTTTTCTTTTTGTCCAAATTTGTGAAATTTTCAAAACTGTATTCCAAAACAGCTCTGCGGATTCCTACTAGTGTAGGGGCCTTCAAAATCTTTTGTAGAACAGCTTTCCGCTGGTTCTATAAGTGGAAAATGAACAAAATCTATATTCTAAAATTAGGCAGTTCAACAAAATTTGAAAATCTGTATGCCAAACGCCCATTTTAGAATGTTATAGGTAGAGGGGAACATTGGAAAAATGAATTTTTTTTGAACTTTCAAAAGACCCGGTTTAAAAACACCCCTTAAAGTTTGTATAGGGTATAGGAAGTGTTTTCAAAAGTAAGCCAATTCACTACGGTATCACTGATGAAATTCCCCGATTCCTTACAAAGCCACATCGAACCTTGACAATTTCATGAGCCACCCCAGCAGGATACCTCCGGTACTGAATGTGCATTCTGCACGTCTTACCAGAAAAAAACGTCGGAGAGAATCGGGCAGGAACGGGCTGGGACAGAGTGGACGGTAGTTAAGAGCAAGATTCGCCTTTGTATACGAAACCGCTCTTGCGGGCGATTTTTCTACGGCGGCATCTTGATGGGGATTGCACTCCCCATACCCTCACATCGTGCAAAATCACATAATTTTGCCTGTTGGTGGCCTGCCGCAGCAGGTCACAGCCGGAGTGCAGATGCACTGCCGGGAAAATCAAACTTTTGATTTTGGAAAGGAGACCCCATGCCACGAACAAAGAGAAAAGTGAAATCTATCGTAAAGACAAAAGTAATCTCCGCACGAGTTACAGAAACAGTACATGAACTTTTACACCGGCAGGCAGAAGATGCCGGGATGACCCTCTCTCAATTTGCAGCGCAGATGCTGATGAAAGGCCGCGTGGATACCTCGTATGTATTCTATGTTCACCCGGACGAGATCGAAGCCATCACACGGGAGTTTGCCGCCATCGGGAACAACCTGAACCAGATCGCGGCTTTCTTCAACAGCGGCGGTATCCAGTCCCGTGCGATGCACGAAAACATCAACCATGCGATTGCCTGTATTTTTGAGATGCGGGAACAAGTCGCAGAAATGGCAGGAAAGAACTATGGCAATATTAAAGCACATCGCAAGTAAGAGTTCCAACTATGGTGCTGCACTGGAGTATCTGATTTTCAAGCATGACGAACTTCGGAAAACTCCGATCCTTGACCAGAACGGAAATCGTATCATGCGAGATGAGTTTTATCTGGACGGTCTGAACTGTGAACCCTATTCCTTTGATGCGGTCTGCCAGCAGTTGAACCGCGAGTACCAGAAAAACAAAAACAAGAATGAAATCAAAAGCCACCATTACATCATCAGCTTTAATCCACGGGACAGCACAGAAAATTGTTTGACGGGGAAACGGGCACAGGAGCTTGCACTGGAATACGCAAAAGCAAATTTTCCGGGGCATCAGGCATTGGTCTGTACGCACATGGACGGGCACAATGGCAGCGGAAACATTCATGTCCATATCGTAATCAACAGTCTGCGGAAACTGGATGTCCCGCCGCGGCCTTTTATGGAACGGCCCATTGACTGCAAGGCAGGGTACAAGCACCATGTGACGAACGAGTACCTGAAACACCTGCAGAAATCCCTCATGGATTTGTGCCGCCGCGAATTTCTGCATCAGGTCGATTTACTGTCACCATCCAGAACGGGTGTGACCGAAGCGGAGTATTGGGCACAGCGGCGGCTGGATGAGAAAAAGCAGAAAATCGAAATGGAAGGATTTACGCCCAATCCGACAAAGTTTCAAACACAGAAGCAGCTTATCCGGGATGCCGTTGCCGCTGCTCGTGAGAAAGCAATCTCGTATGAAGATTTTCAAGACATCCTGCAGGATGAATATGATGTTTTCGTCAAAACACAACGTGGGCGTTACAGCTATCTGCCGCCGGAACGGAACAAGTTCATATCGGAGCGTTCTCTGGGAGAAAGCTGCAAAAGAGAATGTCTGGAAGGATTCTTTGTTCAGAACGCCGAGAAGAATCTGCGGTACAAGGAAGAACCCATACTGATCTTTACAACCAGAACCAGGCTGCGGCTCGTTGTGGACCTGCAGGAGAATGTTAAGGCACAGGAAAATCTGGCCTATGCGCTAAAGGTCAAAATCAGCAATTTGCAGAAAATGGCCGAAACGCTGGTATGGGTACAGGAGAACAACATCAACGACCTGACAGAATTGAACGATCTGTGTAAGACAGCACGGGCCAATGCGCAGGCTGCGTATGAACGGCTGTCACAGGCAGAGGATGAACTGTACAAAACCAATGAGCAGATTCATTATGCGGGACAGTACCTTTCTACCAAAGAGGTTCAGCAGCAATTTGCGAAAGCGATTTTTAAGAAAAAATTCCGTGCAGAGCATTCCAAGGAATTAGATGCCTATGCAGAATCCGTGAAATACTTCCGGGAAGAAAACGATGGAAAGCTGCCATCGTTGAAATCTTTGAAAAAACGGAAAGAAGAACTGACCAAAGAAATCGCGGAGAGGAAAAAGGCATATGCTCCCCTGAGGGAAGAATCCCGGCGTTTGGAAATTGCATCGGATAATGTGTACAGCATCTTCCGAAAAACCAATGAGATGAAATCCGACCTTGCATGGAAACAAAAGTGGGAGGCCGAAGCCCGCGAAAAGGCAAGGCAGGAGCAGGCTCGACAGGAACAGCGTGAGCGTCAACCGAAACGCAAGAAGCGCAGCTATGATATGAGCCTGTAATCAGCAGGGTCTTCCACCCCGCACCCCGGAACCCTGCCGGATGCGTAAGCCCGTGCAGGACTTTCCCATCCGGCAGGGACTTTTGAAAACGATTAGGAGGAAGTTTGAGTAAAGAGTACATCAAAGCACAAACCCCACTACCCGCTTATTTCCCTTATCCGAAATTTCTGCTGCAGATGAGCCTGTCCCATACAGCGCGGCTAACATATGTTCTGCTGCTGGACCGTATGACCCTTTCTCAGAAGAACAGCTGGGTGGATGCACAGGGCCGGGCATATGTGCTCTATCCGTTGGCAGGGCTGGCGGAAGATCTTCAGAGCAGCATTTCCAGTGTCACCCGTGCCCTGCGGGAACTGGAAGCCGCACGGCTGATCGAACGGAGGTCCAATGGCTTTTCCAAGCCCAATCAGATATTTCTCGGCGTTCCCCGGACTGCGCAGAAATGCGCAATCGGGATGGTCAAAAATGAGCAGCCTGATTGCTCAAAAGTGGGCAATACGATTGCGCAAAACTGCACACCTAACCAAATAAATAAGAACAACCTAAGATTGAACCAACTGAGTAGAACCAAAGAAGCATATGGGCGTTATCGGAATGTCTATCTGGAAGATTATTCAGAACTGAAAATGGAAATTGCAGAGTTGGATTCCCTGATTGATGACCTTTCAATCTATATGCAGTCTACAGGCAAGAAGTACGCAGACCATGCGGCGACCCTGCGCAGTTGGTCAGCACGAAAGAGAAAGCAACAGAAACCGGGAACAGGCATCCCGGACTATACCTACAACAAGGAGGAAAGCTTATGACGGAAACGATCCAGACAGCGATGGACAGGCTTATGACGATCTCTGTGGAACCGCAGGACTATGTTGCAGAAGATGGGCTGCTGTACTGCGGCAGCTGCAAAACTCCCAAGGAAGCGTTCTTTCCGAATGGCAAAAAACTGTTTGGGCGTGACCGCCATCCGGCTGAATGCCGGTGCAGGCAGGCTACAAGGGAAAAGCAAGAGAAAGAAGAACGTGCAAGGCTGCATTACGAGAAAGTGCAGCGGCTGAAGCTGCAGGGCTTTACCGACTGGGCGATGCAGCACTGGACATTTGCAAACGATCATGGGCAAAATCCACAGATGCGGCTGGCACAGCGGTATGTGGCCCACTGGCCGGAAATGCGGGAAAAGAATGTGGGGCTGCTGCTCTGGGGCGGTGTTGGTACAGGCAAGAGCTTTATGGCGGGTTGCATTGCCAATGCCCTGATGGAACAGGAAGTGGCCGTCTGCATGACGAATTTTGCCCGAATCATGAATGAACTGAATAACGCCTTTTCCGGGCGAAACAAAGTCGTGGACAGGCTGTGCGGCTATCCGCTGCTTATCATTGACGATTTCGGCATGGAGCGGGGCACGGAATATGCGCTGGAGCAGATTTACAACATTATCGACAGCCGTTACCGCAGCAGGAAACCACTGATCGTTACCACGAACCTGACCCTGACGGAGTTGAAGAACCCGCAGGATACCGCACACGCCCGTATCTATGACCGTCTGCTGGAACTGTGTACGCCAATTGCCTGCACGGGCCCCAGCATGAGAAAGGATATAGGACAGGCAAAATTGAACTTGCTGAAAACACTTCTGGCTTGAATGGGAGGAACGCGATTGCAAGAAAACGGTAGAATGAATTGGCTGGAGCAGATCCACCAGATGAAGAACCGGGACATCCGCACGATTGAACAGTCTGAACTGGAGGAACTGCCGCAGGATGCAGTGGAACACGGACTGCCGCAGGAGGAAAGGCTGAAAAATCTGCTGGATAAAGTCGGAAATCCTTATTGCTATCTGGACAACGGAATTATTGTGAAGCTGAATTTCGCACCGAGAGGGAGCAGTACACTGTCTGAGTGCATTGGCAGGTGTTTTAAATCGGCCAGCTGAAAAGGCAGAGAAACTTTCGGCAAGCTGCTGAAAAACACACAGAAAAATTTCACACTTTAATGCGATAAAGCGCTGGACAAAAGATGATGATTCTGGTAAGCTGTTTACGGGTAAGAAAATAGGAATGTGCAAACTGAGCAGAACTTGCTCGGTAGGCTTGTTCTACATAAAAAATGTGGAGCCTTTCGCTTCTCTGACGAACAGTATTGCCGATTCGTTAAGGAGGTGGAAGGCTTTTGTTATACCCTGATGTGAATTTGCAGAAGAGAACACAGCAAAATACAACCCGATACCGTACAGCCTTGTACTTGCGCTTGTCTCGTGAGGACGGCGATAAGACAGAGAGCGACAGTATTGTAAACCAGCGCACACTACTGGAAGCCTATGCCGCAGACCACCCGGAACTGTGTATTGTGGATGAGTTTGTGGACGATGGCTACTCCGGCTCGAACTTTGAACGGCCTGCGTTCCAAAACTTGTTCAGGGAACTGGAACAAGAGACTATCAACTGCATTCTGGTGAAAGATTTGTCCCGCTTTGGACGGAATTACATTGAAGTGGGACGTTATCTGGAACGCATTTTTCCAGTCATGCGGGTCCGGCTGATTGCTGTGACAGACAACTATGACAGTCAATCTGCGTGGAAGACCAGCGATTCCATCATGGTTCCGATGCGGAATTTGCTCAATGATGCCTACTGCCGGGATATTTCCGTCAAGATTAAGAGCCAGCTTGCGGTCAAGCGCAAGCGCGGCGATTTTGTGGGGAGCTTTGCAGCGTATGGATACCGGAAGGATCCTGCCAATCATACGAAGCTGATCGTGGACGAACTGGCAGCAGAAACAGTGCAGAACATTTTTCGCCGGAAGATCAATGGCATGAGCAATCAGGGCATCGCAGACCGTTTGAATGCGGAAAAGGTGTTGTCCCCAGCCGCGAGAAAACTGCAGAGCAATGAAAAGCTGAGCCTGCATTTCCGCAAGAGCGATGAGCCGCCGTGGTCTGCCAAGGCGGTGGACCGCATCCTGCACAATGAGGTCTATACCGGAAAACTGGTGCAGGGAAAGACCCGGCGATTGGATTATCGTTCTAAAAAGAAAATGAACGTGCCGATGCGGGACTGGACAATCGTGGACAACACCCATGAAGCAATCATTTCGGCAGAGCAGTTTGAACTGGTGCAGCGGATTCTGGAAACAGAAACTCGCAGGCCGAACGATGCCGAAACGGTGGCCCTGTTTGCGGGATTTCTTTACTGTGGGGACTGCGGCAGCCGGCTGGTGCGCAGGTCGGCCAGCTATAAGGGAAAGCGTTATATCTATTATCAGTGCTCCGGCAGCAAACAGAACAAGGGCAGCTGCACGAGCCATAACCTGCGGGATGAAAAGCTCTATAACATTGTGCGGAATGCGCTCCAGATGCAGATCCAGATCGTGATGGAGGAAGCAGAGTTTGTAGAAAGCATCCGGCAGGCCCAGCAGGAACCCTACCGTGTGCGGCGCATCGAACGGCAGATTCGGCAGCTGACTGCAGAAAAGGCCCATACACAGGGCATTAAGGAAAAATTGTATGGGGATTACGCAGAGGAAATCCTCACACGGGAGGATTTTTTGAACTACAACGAACTGTACAGCAAGCGGATTGAAGAGTATGACCGCAAAATCACAGAACTGGAAGTGGAACAGCGAAATTTACAGACTGCTCCAAACGCTTATCCGTTTCTGGATGTGTACCGTAAGTATCGAAAATTGGAAGAAATCACCCGTCCGATGGTCGTGGAACTGATTGAGAAAATCGAAGTGTATGAGGGCAATCGGGTAGAAATTACGTTCCGATTCCACGATGAAATTGCGGACCAGCTGGAAGAACTGCATCAAAAGCAGATGGGGCAGCATGAAGTATCTGCATGAAAGGAGAGTCTGACCTATGGCAAGAGTAAGCAAGAAAGTAAGTGCAGCGCAGCGGGAAGCCGAGAACGCGCAGCACCGTATCTGGAAAACCGCAATTTACGCACGATTGTCTGATTTCGATGATGCGCTTCGGAATACGGAATCACTGGAAGTGCAGATTTCCTATATCAAGGAGTACATCAATCACCGGGATGATTTGATGCTGCTGGATGTGTTTGCGGACAAGCGGTGCACAGGGATGAACTTTGACCGCCCGGAATTTGAGAGGCTTCTAAAAGCACTGCAGGAGCGGAAAGTCAACTGCATTGTGGTAAAGGACTTCTCCCGACTGGGCCGCAATTTCGTGGAAACAGGTCAGTATCTGGAACAGGTGTTTCCGCTGTTCGGCGTAAGATTTATAGCCATCAACGATAACTATGACAGCCTGAACAGCCAGAGCCGTGACGGGATGCTGGTGCCGATCAAGAGCATGATCAACGAAATGTACTCGAAAGACCTGTCCCAGAAGATCCAGTCGTGCTTTCGTTCCAAGGAAGCACGGGGAGAAATCTATACCCCGGTTCCGTTCGGTTACAAGAGAAATCAGCAGAATCATTTGGTTCTGGATGAGGAAGTCAGCGATGTGGTGATGCGGATTTTCCTCTGGAAGAAATCCGGCATGAAAGAGCGCGAGATTGCAAAGAAGCTGTCTGCTCAGGGAATCCCGACACCTTTTACACGCCGCTGTCAGTTGGGGTATGTGAAAAATACATCACGGGTAAAGGTCCCTGTATGGCAGCCGACTTTCGTGACAAAGGTTCTGGAAAATCCGGTCTACACGGGAACCATGGTGTATAACCGCATCGCCTACGATGAAACGTATCGAAAAACCGGAGAAAATCCACGGGGAAGCTGGCGGATGGTGACGGACAACCATCCGGCGATTATCAGCTGGGAACTGTTTGATGAAGTTTCTGCATTGCGGGAAGCCGAGCAAGCAGTCAAGGAAGAGCGAAAAAAGTGGTGCAGACAGCGCAGAAAGAACAATCCGAACATCTTCAAAGGCAGAATCTTTTGCAAAAAGTGCGGAGAAAAATTGGTTTGTCATTGGCAAAGTGATGGTACGCTGTATTTTTACTGTGCATCTTGCCATGTTTCCATCTCAGAGAAAGACCTCTGGAATGGCATTAACAAGGAGTTGCACCAGCGGATGGAAGAACACCGTGATTTGCAGAAGCTGGTACGGAAAAACTCTGAAAAAAGCAAACTCCAATCAAAAGAAATAGCTACAAAACGTGAAATTGAACAGGCGTCAGGCAATATCGTTCGACTGGAATCACAGAAGCGCAGCGGCTACGAGCAGTATGTCCTTGAAAAAATTTCAAAAGTAAAGTTCTTGGAATTGAAGCAGGATGCAGAAAATGAAATTGAGGCATTCAGACAGACAAAAGCTGAAAAAGAGAAAGAACTGGCCGTTGTTCAAGAAGAATTGCAGCAGAAAAAGCAAATCGCAGGCAACACAGAGGTTCTTTTAACAGCAGATAATCTGCAGCAATATGTAAAGAAGATTGAAGTGGATCACAAGAAAAATACTTACACGGAATTTGTGTTCTAACGAAAAAGGAGGACAGCCAATGAAAGAAAAAATCTATGATGCCCGGACAGGAATGGAATATGTTTTGGTGGGTGATTATTATCTGCCAGCCTTGAAACTGCCACGGACCCGTCCGATTGGCCGCTGGGGGATGCTGCACAAGGCGTACCTGAAACTGCGAAAACCAGCCTATTACCAGAGCCTGCTGTTGAGCGGAAAACTGGATACTGTTTTAGCAAATGTAGAAGAGCAGGCAGTGGAACGATATGAGGTTTTGATCGAGCAGCTGAGCCGGCGGGAGGACGTACCGGAAAAACTGAAAGAAGAAAATCAGATGGAGTGGGTACGCCGTATGAGAAATCTGGAAAATCGTGCAGCAGAAATCGTAAAGGCAGAATTGATCTACACGTTTGAAAGGCGGTGAGCAGCAGATGATCGGAACCTATTACCGGCTTTCTCTTGCGGACGAGGATGTGGGTGCTGATAAGGCCGAAAGCAACAGCATTCAGGGCCAGCGCGGACTTGTAGAGGGGTATATCATGGCCTGTCCCGAACTGGCAACAGAGCCGCGTCAGGAGTACGTGGACGATGGCTACTCCGGCACATCTACAAGCCGTCCTGCGTTTCAGCGGCTAATTCAAGATGCACAGGACGGAAAGGTGAAAACGATTATCGTAAAGGACTTTTCCCGGTTCGCCCGTGACTATATTGAAGCAGGCGATTATATGGAGCGGATCTTCCCGTTGCTGGGCGTTCGCTTCATCTCCGTCAACGATGGGTATGACAGCGGAGCTCAAGTCGGAAACGATGTGCGCGGACTGGAAGTGGCCATCAAGAACATCATCAACGCATCCTACAGCCGGGACCTTTCCGCTAAAATCGCAGCAGCCGACCATGTGATGCAGAAGAAAGGAATGTATCTCGGAGGATACCGCCCGTTTGGATTCCTGCCGGACCCGAACGACTGTCATAAGCTAATCCTCGACCCGGTAGCCAGTCGATATGTGCGGTTGATCTTTGAACTGGCATTGCAGGGCAACAGAACAGGCACCATCGCAAAAATCCTGAATGAAAAGCAGATCCCGACCCCGGCAGCGTATCACGTGGCGGAAAACCATGTGTACAGTGAGCAGAAAGCATGGGATCTGCAGCGCAGCCATTGGACAAGTGGAACGGTTTACCATGTTCTGAAAAATGAGAAGTATAAGGGAACCTATGTGGGCGCGAAATTCATTATGCCTGTTCCTTGTAAACATCGGGTGCTGCGCGCTCCTTTGGAACAGCAGGTACGTATTGAGGACAGCCATGCCGCCATTGTGACCCCGGAGGAATTTGAACAGGCACAAAAGGTTATTATGCTGCAGCACGGGAATCATCAGGCCGGGAACTACACAAAACACCAGTATCCCTTGAAAGGCAAGGTCTACTGCGGCTACTGCCAGAAGCTGATGAAATATCGTGTACTCAAGAAGCTTGGTCCCTCGTTTAACTGCAGATTTTCGGCCGCAGCAGTTGACAGTCCCTGCAAGCGAATCCCGATCTCTGAGGAACTGCTGGAAGAGATTGTCCGAAACGCACTGACAGTGCAGATAAAACAGGCGGAGCATGTACTGGAAATCCTGCACGAACGGGAACGCAAAGCGTTGATCTGCTTTTCCGCACTGGAACGGCAGGAAGAAAAGCTGAGTGCAGAAAAGGCAGAAATCGTAAAACTTCGTGTTGCACTGTATGAGCAGTATGCGGATGGAAACATGAGCAAGAAAGAATTCATCCGACAGAGAGATGCTTACCGAGTGCAGGAAGATGAACGGATGGAGCAGATTCAAAGGCTGCGTACCGAGAAAAATCAAGTTTTCCAGACTGTGAAGAAGGATACGGATAATTTGCAAGCCGTGATGAATACGGTGGGAGAAGCTGGTGATGTGATGCACCTGTCACAGAATGTGGTGAAAACCTTTATTGACCGCATTGAGATTTTCAACGATGAGCGCGTGAAAATTCGCTTTACATTTGAGGATGCATTGAACAGTTATGAGGAAAAGTAAGTGCAGCGATTTCTTGATTTAAGGTAAATACAGAATTTCAGAAGCAAAAAATCGAAGGCTCGCGTAAACCACAGACAGCACCCAAGATGATTCGAGGGTGCGTCTGCAGCTTATGCGGGCCGTTTTATTTTGTGCTTTTTACTGCGAAATAATGTTAAACTCCAAGGCTGACAAGAATGGCCTTTAACTCCTTTGCCATGCGGATAATGACAGTCTGTTCAGTTTCATTACAGTCCAACAGCAAGCGATGAATTTCAGAGTTTGCTGAGGAAGATGAATATTCAAGACAGTCGAGCAAAAGCTCATCCGCGGAAACGGATAACATGTTGGCAATTTTGACAAGAACAGAAAGGCTTGGAACCTTTGTGCCATTTTCGATTTGGACAATGTATTCACGACTACAGTTGACTTTTGCGGCAAGAACTTCTTGCGTCAGATTCGATTTTGAACGGTAGAAGCTGATTCGTTTTCCTAAAGAAGTACGATTTACGGACATATAGTGATTTTCCTTTCAAATGCCCGCATAAGATACTTTAATTATTTGACTTATGGAGAAATGAATCAAGAGGAACCAAAGAGGTAATTTGCATAGAAGTCAGAATTCTTATTTTTTTCCTCTAGCGGAGATGGCTTCTGAGGCCAAAATGTGAACCAACAGTTCACATTTTGAGCAACAAGTGAACTGCTGGTTCACAGAAAAAATCATCTGATAAGCGTATAATAAAAGCATGAAATCAAACTGCAAAATAAAGTGGGGAAAACGAAATGGAACGGCTGCTGACACTGTATAGCGAAGTTCAGTCAACGGATGTACGGTGGCTGTGGTATCCCTTTATTGCAATTGGAAAAATTACACTGCTGCAGGGTGATCCCGGCGATGGAAAATCTACCATGATGATGAATCTGATTGCGGAACTTTCAACAGGAGGTAAGACCCCGGACGGATGCAAAATTGGTGCGCCGCAAAAAGTGATTTATCAGTGCTCAGAGGATGGTGTTTCAGACACGATTAAGCCCCGTTTGGAACGCTGCGGAGCAGACTGCAGGAAGATCGCTTTTATCAATGAAGAAGTTTACAACGGCCTCACATTGGACGATGAGCGCATCCGTCAGGCAATCATTGAATTTCGGCCTCGATTGGTCGTGGTCGATCCGATTCAAGCTTATCTTGGCAGTGATTCCGATTTGCAGATCGCAGGCAGGGCACGGAAACTTATGCGCCGCCTTGGAATGTGGGCTGCGGGCTATGACTGCGCCATCGTTCTGATTGGCCACCTCAACAAAAAAGAAGGCTCCAAAGGGCTGTACCGCAGCCTTGGCAGTATTGATGTTGTGGCAGCAGCACGAAGCGTCCTGCAGGTGGAGCGAGATACCGAGAATCCTGATATAAGAATCGTACATCAAATCAAAAACAGTCTTGCGCCTACGGCTGAGGACATTCAATTTTCCATTTCTGCCGAAAAAGGCTTTCAATGGATGGAATGCAGGCCACAGCTTTTTGAAAAACAACAGCCGGACGCCGAACCTGAATTTGATACAGAGCAACAGAAAGCTGCCTACTGGATCAAGCATTTCCTTGAAAAAGGCGATATGAGCGCGAATGAAATTTATTGCCGTCTGGACAATGAGGGTGTAAGCAAACGAGTTGCGCGGATGGTAAAAACAGAAATGGGAATCCGCTGCTACCAGAAGAAGCGGAGATGGTATTGGAGTGTTCAGTCGGAAGAAGGTGCTGTGAATGGACCACAGGTATAAGGTCGGCGGCTATGTGAAACTTGCAAAATTGTGGGAACGCTCCAAGGATGCAGTGGTAGCCTATCATAGTTCCTACTATGCTGAAAAGTTTAGGGATGATGCGGATAAAAGGCTGGTTGGTGTCTATATTGACATCACAGGGAATAAGGAAATTTATAAACGCCCGGAAATGGTGCATCTGCTCAAAGATTGCAAAAAGGGCGCCGTCAATCTGATTTTTTCACAGACAAGGGCCTACCTTGCAGCGAATACCTGTGATTTCTGTTTTCTGCTGAAATATCTGTTTGATTTGCCGATGCGGGTGGACATTGTTACAGATGATGACGACCAGAGAATTGACACGATTCTTGATGTTGAAAATCAGCGTCAGAACCTGAAAGAGTTGGCCGAAAAATATACATCAATCCGAAGGAAAGATTATCTTGAGTGGAGAATTCGACTGGAAGATGAAATGACAAAGGCTGAAGAAAAATGAACGTAGAACATATCCCAGCAGAAGATATGGACATGCTGCCGTGTGGAGCAGACTGGCAGAGTAGGCATTTGGAGTCCGAAAAGAGAAAAGCTGAAATTCGGGACAGAATCCATAAGCAGGCAGAACAGAGCCAGAAAACAGCAAAAGACTACTTTCGTCCGGCGAAACCGACACCGTCGATTTACGACAGTGACCTGAAGCGTGTAGCAGTTTATGCCCGTGTCAGCACTTCCAGCGAAGAACAGATTTCTTCCATTGAAAACCAGACTCTATATTACACCAAAAAGATTGCAGAAACGGAAAACTGGAATTTGCAGGATATTTACAGTGACGAGGGAAAATCGGGTACTTCACTGCGGAAACGAGATGCGTTTAAGCGAATGATGCGAGATGCCAAAGACCAGAAAATGGATTTGATTATCTGTGCCAGCATTTCGCGTTTTGCCCGGAACTTTTCGGATTGCATGACGCAGATCGCAGCATTGAAAACTATGCACCCGGCACATCCCATCGGTGTGTACTTTGAAACAGAGAATATCTACACGCTGAATCCAAGCAGTCAATACAGTCTTGACATTCAGGCTCTTTTGGCAGACTGGGAATCGGGCAACAAGAGCCGCCGGATGATCCTTTCGTATGACCAACGTATTATGACAGGCCAGTACCCGGTGGCTGACCTGATGGGGTATCGGCATACCAAAGATGGACAGTTGGTAATTGAGCCAGAAGAAGCAAAGACGGTGCGTTTTATCTTTCTGGCGTTTATCTATGGTTATAACTGCGATCAAATTGCGGCAGTGCTGACGCAGAAGAAGCGTAGCACCCTGCGTGGCAAGCAGGAGTGGAATGGCATGATGGTGGCAAACATCATGAAAAATGAACGCCGCTGGGGTGATCTGGAAGCGCGGAAGAGCATTGTGGTGGACTACAAGTTGGGCAAGGTCACAAAGAATAACGGAAATCGCTGCTCTGCCTACGTTCCAGAACATCACGAAGCGATTGTTTCACCGGAAATTGCACGGGCTGCACATCTTGTGGCATCCAGCAAAAAGAAGTGCGGGGTGCAGGATATTGTAGTAATCCAGCAGGGAGCATTGAAAGGATTCGTGGGCATCCATCCGAACTGGAGCGGCATCAGTGTTGAAAGCATCCGCAGCCTTTGCCTGAGCACCTATCTGCCGGAAGAGGTGATGAAACTGAACGATATAGCAGAGATGAGGGCTGGGGCAACACTGGGAAAGGCACTTCAATCTGAATATATGACGGTTTCAGGTGCTTGCTTTATCAACCAGAGCAGCCCGGTTATGACGATTTCTAAAAATGGAATCCGTTTCAGCAAGGCCTGCCATAGCCGGTTGGACGACTGCGAGTATGTGGAACTGCTCTATCATCCGATTCTGCAGGTCGTGATTTTGCGAAAGAGCAATCACGGCTTTTCAACGACGATGCGCTGGAGAGATGACAATGACGTTCATAGTGCTTTTTCAGCCAGAGCATTTTCTGGACTGGTCTTCCAAACATTGAACTGGAGAAGGAATTGCCGCTATCAGTGCCGTGGTATCTGCCGGGGTCAGAAAAATGCAAAATTTCTGATTTTTGAATTAGATGAGTCCCGGATTTTGACTGGGAAAAATCAGTATGAACAAGAAAATTGTTCGATGAATCTGAAATGCCGGTTATATCGGAGTAAATGGGTTCAGAGCATTACAGTTAGTGATGTGATGGAATCTGGCCAAGTCGTAGAAAATCCCATGATTGGTGCAATTCCAAGCAGAAATGAAGTTCAACGTGAACTGGATGATCTTTTGATGTCAATGTAGGAGGAACTTATAGAATGGAAGAAAAAAGCAGGGCGCAGGAACTGAGCGTTCGGGAAATCTCCTTGATTCGTGAACTTGCACAGATACGGAAAGAACATAAAAGAGAACTGGAGTACGAAAAGTTCGATGGCTATGAACTTCCGCCGCGCACCCAGTTTTCCATGCTGAATAAACCTGCAGTGAGCATAAAATATGGTGTTATGAAATTTAATATGGCGTGCATTCGGCTTTTTGAAGGAATCAAGTATGTCCTTCCGATTTTGCACCCCAATAAGAAGCGGCTTGCGTTGATTATGTGCCCGGAAGAGGACAGTGCATCTGTTGAATGGGCAAGACAGAAGGACGAAAACTGGGTGAATAAGGATATTACATCATTGGAATTTGTGGAAAATATCTTCAGGCTCATGAACTGGAATCGGGAATGCCGTTATAAAGTGCTTGGACGGGTGGCTAATTCAGATCAGGGTCTTTGCATGTTGTTTGATTTGGAAGAAGCAATCATGTTCACCCCGAAGCTACAGGAATATACAGATCCGCTTACTGGTGAAATGAAGAAAAAGCAGATGAAATTCTTCCCGGATGCCTATAAGAACCGTATCGGAAAATCTTATAATGACTATATTGCAGACCATCAGATGAACATGTTTGAAGACTTCATTGGGTATCAGAGTTCTACTGTATTGGATGAGCCCGAACGGGAAGCAGGCACTACTTCAATACCGATTCCGCAACGTGAAGAATCTGAAAATATACCTTTGCCAGATTTACCGGGACAGCTTGAAAACGTACAACAATCGGGCAATGAGATTGCTAAGAGAGGAATGCCGACATGAATTCTGGGCGAGTTATGAACCTGCGAGTGACAATTCCGGCGGAAAGCCGGAGAATGAATGTTGGGAAAGATGTTATCCGTATTCTTGGAAGTCCGGCCTATATCTGTGTTTTGCAGAGGAAAGATCGGAAGTCTATTGCAATCACGCCGTGTGCTGCGGAGCATCCCATGTCCTTTAAGGTCCCGGACAGGCTGCTGACCGATGGGCAGTGTCGGATGATGATTAACGGAATACAGTTCATTCAGTTGTTGCTGGAAGCAAATGGTCTGGCGGCAGGAAAAGACCATCAGTTTAAAGGACGGTATGATGCCGAGAAAAATGCAGTTATCATTTCGCTTGAAAAAGATGAACAAAGTGCCCTCTCGCCTCAAAAGTGTACAACTTGACATCACGTCCACTTGGTCGTATAATACGTCCAAATGGACGTGATGAAGGGAACCAATATTATGAGTGGTGGAATTTTAGATAGTTTTCAAACGATAATTCCAACAGCAGCGGCTGTCTTATCGGAAAGACGACAAATGTTAAGGATGACACAACAAGAGGTTGCTGATCGAGCCAATATAACTTTACGTCAATATCAAAGGCTGGAATCTGGGGAAAGAAATATTTTGACTTCCTCTTTTGGTTTGGCCTGTCGGGTAATTAAAGCTCTTGATATGGATGTTTCTAAATTCTATCATGGTGACTATTACCTTGAAGAAGAAGTGAAGACAATGAGAGGCAAAGGGATTGCCAGCAGGAAAAAGTCATCGATTTAAAGGACGGCATGATGCCAAGAAAGAGCAATATGGACAAATCTATGTTGAAAAGTTTACATCTGTCAGCTTGATATGCAAGGCGTTTTATGGTAAGATGAAAGTATAATAGGGAGATTATGAAGCTCGGAGAGAGGCGGTGAGGCCGATGGAAGATAACAGGATGGTTAGTTTCTCACTGGGAGGAATGGCCTTTGAATACGATGATAATAAAAATCAGATAAATATTAAAAAACACGGAATTTCATTTAAGAGTGCAGCGCGTATCTTCTTTGACTATGACCGAATCGAGTTTTATGATGAGGATCATAGCTATGACGAAGATCGATATAACACCATAGGCGATACTTCTGCTGGACGGATTTCTCAAAAAGCAGAGGGTGCATTGATTGGCAATATAGACCAGTTCATCGGAAAGGTGAATGAAATACTATTTGTTGTATATACTGAACGAGTAAGAATTGAAGAAAGCGGTACAAAAACAGATGTGACAAGATTGATTTCGGCACGAATGGCTACCGAATTTGAAAGGGGGCTTTATTATGGTAAAAACGAGTGAAATGTCTATGGAACTGAAACAGGAACTTGCATTTACAAAAGAAGAACTCGCAGAACTGGAAGCGGCAAAGAAAATGCCAATCACGTTTGATGCGGATTGCCCTGAAACCACACCTGAGCGGGCGGTTAAATTTAGAAGAGTTAATCCGCCGCGTAACAGAATGGATGCCCATGGAGCATAATCACAATCACAATCAAGAAAAGAACGTATAGAGCGCAAGTAAGCCCTACAAGGCTCAGATCGGTTCGGAACCGACTGAAACCCTTGTAGGGCTTATTTTTTTGTAAATTTTTTTGTTCCTTGCTTGACAACCGCATAGGGTCAACCAAGAAAAACTACGATAACTAAAGGGTTTTGACGGCTTGAGTTGTCCTTCAAAAGTTTTATTTGTTAAACAACTGCAAGAAGCGGGAAATCCTGAGGGTTATATGTAGGTGGCTTTTGGAAGCTCTGTTTTGACCCACAAAAAGGAGCAGCAAATAAAGATTGAAGGAGAGTTCAAGCCTACGGTGGATTGCCATTGAGCAATCCGCCGTGGGCTTGTTTGCGCAAAAAAGATTTAGGATGGGATAGAGGAGTGGAATCAAAGAAAGTTGTACAACACGTTTACTTAGTAGGCGCTAAGTCTATATATCGAGTTGCGGAAAAAGATGAGGAGTATTTGAGGGATGAGGAAGAAAAAAATCAAAATACTGCATGTGGCGCAAGCTGCTGGCGGCGTGGATCGCTACATCCGAATGCTTCTCAAGTATTTGGATAAAGAAAAATTTGAAAATATCTTGGTCTGTTCCCAAGATTTTAATAGGGAAGATTATGATGGCTTAGTGGACTCTTTTGAACAAATTGAAATGAACAGGGCAATCGGGGTGAGTGATCTGAGCTCGATTAAAGAAGTTCGGAAACTGATAAAGAAATACAGCCCTGATATTGTGTATGCTCATTCCAGTAAAGCTGGTGCGATTGCTCGTGTGGCGGATATCGGATTGAAAAATCACTGTGTATATAACCCACATGGATGGGCATTCAATATGCGTTGCTCTGACAAAAAAAGAGCAATGTACACAGCTATCGAGAAAATGGCAGCTCCATTTTGTGAGAAGATTATCTGCATATCAGATGCGGAAAAGCAGTCGGCTTTAGAGAAGAAGGTTTGTAGAGATGATAAACTACAAGTTATTTTTAACGGTGTGGACATCGAAGCATATGACTGTAGCGAACATGGAAAAGTTAAAAGAGCAGATTTAAACATTCCAGAAGATGCATTCGTCGTTGGTATGGTTGGACGTATTAGCCCCCAGAAAGCACCAGACATATTTGTGAAAATGGCGAAATTGCTCAAGGAAGAAATCCCTAATGCGCATTTCATTATTGTGGGAAATGGCAATCAAGAAGCGGAAATCAAAAAATATGCTGAGGACAATGGATTTTCTGAGAACTTACATATTACCGGTTGGGTTAATGATCCGATGAGCTATGTGGAACTCTTTGATGTTGCCTGTCTACTAAGCCGTTGGGAAGGGTTTGGACTGGCTTTGCCGGAGTACATGATGGCGGGCAAGCCGATTGTGGCAAGCCGTGTGGATGCCATCCCTAATATAATCCGAGATGGAGAGAATGGGTTACTTGTTGAAGCAGATGATGCTACTGGGGCAAGTGAAGCTGTACTACGGATTTATCGAGATGGGAATTTGAAAGATAAATTGGTAGCACAGGGGTTGAAAGATGTACATAACAGATTTAATTCTCGAAGGGTATCGGAGGAGCACGGGGTACTGTTTGAAAATATGTGAATATTGGAAATTATTTAATTCTTTTCTAAAAGAGGAGTAAGAGAAAAAGTGCGGATGAAAGATATAAAATTAATAATTGATAATGAGTTGGATCGAAACAAAGACATAAATAATCACTTGCTTTTTATATCTTTCGATTCGGCAACAGTTTCATTAACGGTAATACAATATTTGATAGGATATGTAGCGTTCCATTTAGAATCACCATGAAATTAACATACAACAAATATAATCATATCCCTTTGGAGACAAATATCGGGAGGTTAAGAATACCCCATCTTCTAGGGATTGTTTTGTCGGGCAAAGCGTCAATTGGTGAAGAATGTATAGTGACGCACCAAGTTACAATCGGTGTTGATAAATTTTAAAACGATAAAGCACCAGTGATTGGAAACAATGTATTTATTGGCGCAGGTGCAATCGTTACAAAGTCTGTTCCTGATGGAAAAACAGTGGTTGGAATTAATCGAATAATCGAACGATAGAATAGGTGAAAGTAAAAGCTATGAAGAAAATAAGAGTACTACATTCTGAATTGAATGGAGAATTAGGAGGAATTGAAAGTTTCTTATATAATGTATCATTCGAAGTTAATTGATATTTTTGCGGCTATAAAAAAACGAAAATCAGATGCATATTTGTTGTTGCTCGGTGGCGGAGAGTTGCAGGATACCATTAAGAACAAGGTTGAAAAGCTTAATTTATGTGACAGCGTTATTTTCTGTGGAGTGCGTACTGATGTAAATAAATATCTATGCGCAATGGACGCTTTTGTTTTTCCATCGACCTGGGAAGGACTTGGAATTGTAGCTATCGAAGCGCAAGCATCAGGGCTGGAGTGTTACCTGTCAAGAGAGCTACCCAAGGAAGTGGAAGTGACAGACGCAGTCACATGGTTTGATGTTTCAGAGAATGAAAATGTAATTGCGAATATGATTGGTTTGACGAAAGTTTCGGAAGAAACTCGCTATATTCGAAATAGAGAAGTTGCGGAGAATGGATACGATATGCAGGAAACTGCTAATAGATTGATGAAAATTTACTCGTCATTAATAGGAGAATAAATGAATACAAAGAGTGTACAGGTTGTAATGTCAACCTATAATGGAGAAAAGTACCTGAAAGAACAAATAGATAGTATTCTGTCACAGGAAGGGGTGTATGTTCGCCTTTATATACGAGATGACGGATCTTCAGATAGAACTACGGATATATTGGCCTCGTATCAAGAGCATGAAAATGTTAAAATAGAAAAGGGAAATAATCTGGGTTTTGCGAAAAGCTTTTTAACCGCGCTAGATGAATGCGATGAAGCAGACTACTACGCTTTTTCGGATCAAGATGATGTGTGGGAAAAAGATAAGCTTTCAACCGCAATCGAGATACTCGAAGAAGAAAGTCAGTCAACACCGCTGCTGTATTGTTCGGCACTTCAAAGAGTGGATGAAAATTTAAATCCATTACATGTGCAGAGCTATCATGGACTGCGCATTAACCTTCCTTCGATGCTAACAAGAGGGAGACTTGCCGGATGCACGTTTGTATTTAATAACACATTACGAAATCTGGTAAAGAATTCATCACAAATAGAAATGCATGCATCCCATGATAGTTGGGTGCTGTTGGCTTGTCTTGCATGTGGTGGAAATGTCTTTTTTGACAAAAAGCCACATATTTTATTCAGAAGATATAATACGAATACATCAATCGACGGTGGAAAGTTGAAAAGTCGGCTGAAATATGAATTTAGATATTTTGGGAAATATAAAAATAACAGATTGGATACCGCGTGCGAACTGTTGAATTGTTATAATTCAAATATGTCTGTATCCAGCAAAAGCTTTTTGGAAAAAGTGAAAAACTATAAAAGTAGTATAAGAAATAGAATTGTTTTTTTGCTTTGCAAAGACATTAATTGTGGAATAATAGCATCGGATATGATAACGAGGATTATAATTCTTTTCGGATGCTATTAATTAAGGTTGGGTAAAAAGATTATGGAAGAATTGATTTCAGTTGTTGTGCCTATATATAATGTTGAAAAATATCTCAAAAAATGCATAGACAGTATTTTGGCGCAAACATATCGTCATCTCGAAATTATACTGGTTGATGATGGCTCGCCGGATAACTGTGGCGCAATATGTGATAACTATGCACAAGAAGATGGCCGGGTTCTCGTGATTCATAAGAAAAATGGAGAATTGTCGTCGGCTAGAAATGCTGGGTTGGAGATTGCAAAGGGAGAACTGATAGTATTTATTGATAGTGATGATTGGATTGATGCTAATTATATCGAAAAGCTTTACAATGATATTTCGGAAAGCGGAGCAGATGTAGCGGTTCCAGCATTTTGCATTTCATTTGAAAATGGTGATTGCGCAGTTGATTCAAGATTAAAAGAGATAACAACCTACTCGAAGAAGGAAGCGCTGGAAGTTTTTCTGTTTAATGGGTATTTGACTCCGTGTGTTGCAAGCAAGATGTGGAAAAAGAGCCTGTGGCAGAAAATTAGGTGCCCTGAGGGAAAATTGTTTGAGGATCAGTACACGACATATAAACTTTTAATGTTGGCGAATAAGATTGTTTTTGACCCAGGGGTATATTACTATTATTTTAAACGGAGCGGTTCTATTGGCCATAGCTCTTTTTCACAAAGAACATATGATTTGCTGTTAGGGATTAGGGAACAATATCAAGTGATTACAGAAGCATATCCTGAAACGACAAGTACAATGAAAGTTGCGCGAACAGTATGGGAATTGGTTTTTGTCAACATGATGATTTGTTCAAGATTACGATGTTTTAAATTATTCTGTTCCATTCTTTTATGCATGCAGCGGATATTTTTTACTTGCAAAGAAGTCAAATATAAAATTGGGTGATCGGCTTAAGATTAGGATAAGAAAAGTCCTGAGATTATATTTGGTATGGTCACTCCTTTATATACCGTTGACATTGTATGGCTGGTGCATAGAAGGCAATTGGAAACTTTCATACTTGTTTCGCTGTCTGCGAAATTTTTTTTGTTGGGGAAAGCTATTATTCGTGGACGCTATGGTATCTGAATGGTTTGATTTTTGCTTTGCTTGTGATAAAACTGATGCTGAGAAAATACTCAATTGGTAAAATGGCAGAATTTGGGTCAGTATTATATATTATCGGAGTGGTTCTGACAATACTGAGGGAACATTTGAAAGAACTTCCAGTGATAATTGCTTGTCCAATTGGAATGTACTTTAAATTGTTTTTGACCACGAGAAATGGATTATTTCAGTCACTTGCATTTGTATCGATTGGAATGCAGATAGCCGAGGCAGAACAGTTTGATAAGTTGCGTGTAAGCATTCAAAATGCTATTGTATTTGTCTTAGTGTGTGCTGTAAAAGTTTTCTGCAGTTTATTCGGGGGGAGCGACATCTCGAAGTTGCTTGATCTTCCAACGTTCTACTTTATGTTTGCAGTAATCATTTTAGAATGTAAGGAAAATAGATTAAAAGGAAACTTTTATAAACACTTAAGAAGTACGAGTGAAACAATGTATTTTATACATATGTACTTTGTGGCCTTCTGCGCATTAGTACTTTATGAAGATGATTATAATAATTTTAAGTCGTATTTGATTTGCGCAGGGGGAGCTTTGGCAGTTTCTGAAATATACTCTTGGATGAAAAACATAAGTAACCGCTCAACCACAGTGTCTCGGCTAAAGCATGATTGAAACTTTGAAATAGAGAGCGAAGCAAACATAAGCTTCAGAAAGGACGGTTTGAAAAGCTAAAACCCAATGAACGACTTCGGCCCGAAGCGCCCGATGTCGGAAAGTGCAGAAACTGCACCTACTGACACTGCAAAAGCGAAGCGCGGCCGACCGAAGAAAAGCCCGACTACGATAGAGAAAATGTTAGAAAAAAAGCGTGTACAAGGCTGACTTGTTCTCGGATCTGTGATATACTGGAGTCATGGGAGACCGTGGCTCTCGCTGCTCTGATAATCGCGAACCTCTACACAGTGAGCAGCAGGCAACAATCTAAGGATCGGCTGAGATGTGAAGAAGAATATAATGGGCTGAAATACATGAAGAATATAGATAAAAGAAAGCTAATAATTACATTATGTACTATTGTAGCGATTGTTGCTGTTGGATTAGGAATCTTCAAGATGCTTCAATTGGTAAAGGAAGTAGAGCAAGTAAAAGATTACAATACTGAATCGCTTCGATGGGCTATTATTGGGGCGATAGGTAGTTGGACGGGATCGGTATTTGGAGCAATTGCTCTTGTTGTTTCGCTTGTTGCTTTATGGCTTCCACAGAGAGTAAAAATTGCGGTTGGTGTTAGCACTGGTTTTATACTGAGTCAAATTCCGGGTATTGAAAAAATCGATGCGTATATTATAACAGTGAAAAATACTGGGATGAAGCCAGTAACGGTTACAAATGTATATCTGCATTTTGGAAGCAAAAAGCAAGGAGATATATTTGTTGGTATGCTAAATCGAGAGTCCATACTTCAAATGTATACGCCTCAGTTTCCTAAAAGACTGGATCAGGGAGAATCTTTTGATTATTATCTTTTAAGGGAGAGATTAGACAAGGCATTGATTCCTTATGAAGAGAAAATGTCTTTAGATGAACCGTTTAGCATCCGGATTGATGAGGTGACCAGAGGAACGCAGTATTACAAGACAAAATGGACTTTACGTACTTTTATTGGGAAATAGAAAGCAACATTGGGGTTGGGCAGTGCGTCCAGCGAAGAACGTGCAATTCGATAGGCGAAAATCCTGTCAAATAAGCGGCTAACCACAGCATTTGAAGTGAGTCTTGGGTGTGTCGCAGTAATGCGGCGTGTTAAGCGTAGGCAGCAAGGTAGTGGGGATAGCTATTGAACATCGAAATACCAACAAACCAGAGCGTCGACTCTGTTGCCTGAGGAGAAGACAACATGTGGGTTTATCGTTAAGGTGAGATTTCACACAGTTCTGCGGTGTCGGAAGGAACTATTCATGCTATACAAGGATTGTACGTCAACGGGAGAGAACCTATATTTTCCCTATTATAGAAAGCTCTGGGGGTCAGGAACCCGGTACTAGATTGTAAACAAAAGATGGCCAAAACTGGGTGGATAGTTTGTCATCCGGATTCCAGTTATCGTCGAACCAATTGTATTTATTTTTCATTTTGATTTTACCTCCATCGTGTGTTGGGATAACACAATGGTAGGGTGAAATCTGACGGCTGTACATGAATACAGCCTACGCTGCTCGAAACTTTGCACACCTCTTCGTGGTGAGCAGCAGGCAACACATGAGAATGTGGCGAAGAATGCAAAGGATGGATAAAGAAAGTAGGAGGCTTCTCTATGGGTATTTATTTTGCAACCGACATAGACAGAATTAATAATGAATATATGCCCCGGTTAAACTTAGAAATCGGAAGATATATAAATTACTCAAAGCTGGAATCTATGCTTTCTACACAGACACTCTTCTTTTGCAATGCTTCAAGGTTTGATGATGAATATGAGGGGGAAATTCCGCTAGAGTTTTTTGACGGCTGGGCACAACAATCAGAAGAAAACTATCGGAGACTTAATGAATTAAAATCCCATGTATATGTGCCATATGTGACTTGTTGGACACCGTATAAAACTGGTAATACAAAAATGTGGAACGAATATGCATCAGATAACGGAGTCTGTATAGTATCAACTGTAAGACAAATTTTTATGCTTTCAAGGATAAATGGTGCAAGAATTTATAAAGTTCATTATCTTGATGAAAATGAGCAAATGGGAAATATGGATGTGCCATTTTACATTCCACATGATGATGAACGAGCTAGATTTGGCCTGCCGAGTTCCGCACGTGTTTTTCATGCAATAAAAAAGCATGACTTTAAAGAAGAAAATGAAATTCGTTCAATTATATATAAAAACAGTCAAGAAGCAGGGCTACAAATTCCATTCAATTTTAAGGGATTTGTTTCCAGGGTGGTTCTAAATCCGAAATCAAATGATCAGCAAAAAGAAGCAATTATCGAGCTGTTAAATCGTTATTCATATACAACTATTGTAGAAGAATAAAAAATAATGTTACAGAATTGCATTCGAACAATTCGGAGGTAACAAAAATGCCCAGAACGAAAGGTAGCAAAAACCGTCACAAAACTACCCATACCGACTACGCATTCCAGATCGCAGAGAAGCAGGAATCTATCGTTTTCCTGACTGCAGAGATCGCATCCATCACTGCAAACATTGAAACTTTGAAAGCTGACCTGAAAGTGAAGAAGTCTGATTTGAAGAAGGCCGAAAAAGAAGTGGCATCTCTGGAATCGAAGAAGGTAAAGGCAGATGCTAAGGCTGCAGAAGAAGCGAAAAAGTCGGAAGCCGAGGCTGTGGTTAAGAAGCTGCTGGCTGGTGGCATGAGTGCTGACGAAATTTTGGAAAAACTGAAGTAAAGATATACGCCTGCAACTGTAAATCTGCTTTTCTGTTGCAGGCGTTTTTTGATTTAAAGAATAATATTTAAGGATAACGGGCTAACAGAACCGTGCCTCCTCAGTGTTTTTGAAGTGTGAAAATAGTTCCACGGGAAAAAGATGAAATTAAAATATTTGGAGCTTGCTGTTGAAAACGCATCGAACGCTATGAGATAAAAATGAGTAATGAAAAAGGAGATAAATAAATGCCTGCAAGGAATATCTCAGAATATCCACAATTACTGAATGCAATTCATTCCGCTGAAAAAATTGTGTATTTGTGTGGTGCAGGTGCATCTATGTCGCTCGGCTCTCATAGATTGAGTTGGACGAATTGGATTGCTGAGGGAAGAAAATATCTGACAATACCAGAGCAGAATGAGTTGAATCTGAAAATTGGTTCATGGACTGCGGAGGAACTGATCGATGCGGCTACTTTTTTGCTGGGCAAGCTTAAGAGCTCTGGGGCATACCAGACTTTTATGAATCAAACAATTGGCGCACTGCATCCTGTCAATACGGAGTTCAAAGAGGCGCTTTGCAAAGTCTGGCGTGCAGGAGATCTGATTGCAACAACAAATTACGATACGCAGATAGAAGAAACATTAAATGCTAAAGGCGTTTCCTATGAATGCCCGGCGGAAATTCTTTCGATTATTCGTAGCACAGCGGAAAATAAAGTGATTCACCTTCATGGAATGTATGATGAACGAGATGGTATTGATAATATTATTGCGGACTATATACAATACCAAACGATTTTGCGCAACAGTGGGGCACAGTTTATTCAAAATCTGATAGGAACAAATCCTATCATAATTGTTGGCTGTGGTGGCACGATGGAAGATCCGAACCTGTCTGGCTTTATGTCATTTGCGTATGAGAAACTTGGAACCTCTGATATACCTTATTTTTATCTGATGAAGAGTGGAGACACCATACCCAATTTGCCGATGAATGCTATTCCAGTATTTTATGGGGATGATTATGAGGATCTCCCACTTTTTCTATCAGAGATTGCAATGACTCGGCTTCAGAAAAGAGCAGGATTGCAATCAGTCATAGCAGTGAATCCTTATTTGGAGCGCAGAACGGCAATATCTGCTTTTGGCAGAATGCACTTTTCTAATAGCTTTAACCCCTTCGTGGGTAGAACTGTGGAACTGAATGACCTAAGTTCTTTTTTACAAGATAAGGAAAAATTCTTGTGGCGGACTATTTTAGGTGAAGGTGGAATAGGAAAAAGCCGCCTGATTTTGGAATGGATGAAAACTATGCCTTCAAGCTGGTTTGGCTTTTTTGCGTATAAAAAACCGGAAAAAGCGCATCTGTTCGTTCCGTTTGCAGATACTGTTGTGGCGTTTGACTATGTCTTAGGGCAAGAACAGCAATGTGCAGATACAATTGCGGCATTTATTGAAGCGTTTTCGGATTCGCCATACAAGCTTAGAATTGTATTGCTGGAACGGCATCAGAGAGCATCAGAATATGATTGGCTGATTGAATTAAAACGGAAAATGCCCAATGAGGCCAGGTTGGAATTTGAAGCGGGTACTTATTCGAAGCCCGTTTTGACAATTGGACCACTCGATGAAAAAGACGAGGCGTCATATATTGAAAACTATTTGGAAGCCTATCTACCGCTTCTTGGTACAAGTGCCTTTATTGATGAATGCAAGGCTGATAAGGCAAATAAGGCAAAAATAATACAAAGTAAGTTTCGAAATTCGATGAGTGCTCCTTGCTTGCGTCCGCTATTCCTTAGCGTGTTCATTGAAGTGTGGCTTAGTAAAGAAGGGCGCACAAACCTTAACTCTACGGAAGAATTACTAAGTGAATATTTGAATAAAGAGAAAAAACGCTGGAAGCTAATTTTGGGCGATGATATTTTGGTGGATTCGTATCTTCGGGTGCTTTCGGTTGCTTGCATTGTAGGAGTTTTTAACATTACGGATGTACAAGGTACAAACTATTTGGCGGAAGATTGTAATAGGTTGATCTCTTTTTTTGATGCAAGGAGTGGAAGACCGGGAGCAGATAATCTCTTTGAGGATTTGTTTGTGTCTGTCAGCGAACAAGAGGATGATCCGGCACAACCAACGCTATTCGAGTTGCTTTATCAGCAGATGGACAAAGAGCCGCAAAAAGCGGAGAGTGGAGGTTCTTCAAAGAGCTTTGATCAAGACGAGAAGTTTTCATTGTTGGCACCATATGTTAAACTAAGCGCTGATCCGCAAGAGGTTTACCTCAATATGCGTGTAAGAGGTGGCGTGGCCACAGAAGAGGAAAAACAGAAACTGATACAGCTTCAGAACCAGAGAACCCAGAAAGAGAAGATGCTCCCAGATCATGCGTGGCTCATGGAACCGTGCTTTCCGGACGTGATTAATGAGTATATCGTTGACTATGTCGTGAATGTGAGAGATGCTGAACGATTTGCAAAATTGGTCAAATCAAATTCTGTGATGGGCTTTGCAAAATTCATCTCGCTGGCACTGGATGACTGGCCGGAGAGTGATGTGTTCCAAAAAATAGCGATCACGCCGCCAGACGAGGAGTTGAATGATTCTGAATACTATTTAGGCTTGATGTCGAGGATTTCAGCTATAAAAGATATTGCTGCGGTAGAAGATGTGCTTTTAGAACGTGAGCCGATTTTCCAGAGGTATGAGTTGGAACTATGGCGAAGAATAGCAATCGTCTTGACTGATCGGGGAGATATAAGGCGTCTTTACAATAGCGGTCTGAAATATATTCGATTTTTAAAAGAAATATCAGAAAAGGTAACAATCCGTGATGAGGCGGTAGATGCTATAGAGGCGTATTGCGTTGGTCTTCATAATGCGGAAGCAGTTGATGAGTATGGTGCTTTCCTGAAAAAGTGCGGTGAATTGACCCAGCTACTTGCAGATAACAAACGGATTGCGGTAATTTGCTGTCAAAACTATGGACGGCTGATGCACTTGCGACTCTATAAAAACGTTAACGCAGAGATTCAAGAGGAATGGAATGCTATCGTAGAAATTTTGAAGCAGTGCAACTACGATGAGGATGTATATAAAAATGTACTGGATGCGGTAGAAGAATACTTTCGTACCCTTGTCCAACGAAAAAAGGAGGATAAGCTGTTTGAGCTGGAACGCTTTATGGCTCAAGTGTATGAAGAAAATGGACGATGTGAAGCGGCAGAAGTCGCAGCGCTCTGCCTTGCTAATTTATATAATAGTGGGGGACATAGAAAAATAACACCAGATGAATATGAAACGATAAAAAAGTATTTGCAGAAATTTCCGGAATCCATGCATATTCGGGCGGCGTTTATTATTGCGAGTGAAGCCATATATTCACCGTCGGCGGAATATAAGCGAGTTCCTGATAAAATTATTAATAAGGCAAAGCAATGGTCTGAACAGTATCCAAAGAAAATCGAATTTCAGGAGGCGTACTTTGGCTTACTATTTTCAAGACTGAAATATGCTCAGGCACAAGATATGAGAAATGAACAGAGAAGAGTATACCGGGAGATGAAGACAGTTGCGGAAAGGGCGAATTATTCAGAGTATAATGAATCTAACCAATTGATGGAATCGGTTGATATACTTCATAGAGTATTTGGCTACTAACAAAAAAGTAGAACGGTCTGAATCTTACACTGAACTAAAGTAATCTTTTCAAACCCTCAAACCGTATGGGTGTAGTTACAAAATCCCATCCACGCGGTTTTATAATAGAACGATTGTTTCATGTCAAACAAATACACCCGTTTTCCACTCCAGCCCTCAAAATCACTTCCGGTGAAATTTCAGCAAAAGAGGTAGCAGGGGAGAACACAGGCAAAGTAGAGACTGAGCAAATAAACAGCAATGAACATCACAGATAAGAAGTAATCAAATCTGTCAGCACATCAAAACAACCCCAATCGCTTCAAAAGTCCTCTTTAAAAATCAGCGATAACCCATCACTCAATTTCGCCCATCAATGCACCAACCAAACAATTATCCACCTCATCGCACCACCCTGAGGAGCGCATCTGGGCAGGGCAAACGCCCCGGGCCCCGGACGCTCCGAAGATCAAGCACGACAAGATGAAACAATTTTACTTGGTTGACATGGGGCGAAAAATGTGATACTATCATCTTATCAAAAAATGCGAATCCCTCTCGCTCGCGAAGGAAAAATCCCTCTCGCAATGAGAAATCAAACGATACAACGAATGAAAACTGACTTTGCCGAAGGCTGGCAGACACGAGGGACTTAAAATCCTTTTCTGAAGACAGAGTATGGGGTTGCCCCCGCTGGAGACATTGAAAATCTCAGAATTGTTCGTTGATTCGAATGATTGTCGGACTTTCTTTTTGCTCTGCTTTCTGGAAGCTTTGGAGAGGTGAGAGGAATCATTCTTGCATAGACGATGCCGTATGGACGCGTTTACAAGAACCTTTCCATGCGGGGCCATAGTGAAATATTTTTATATCAAACAGACTGCCCCCAAAGTAGCTCGCATCAAATCGCGCTGCTTTGGGGGCAGTTTTACGCTTTGCGGGGGATGGGCGGGGCGCTGTCGTCCGTAAGGCCGAGAATATAATCGGTACTGGTATGGTAGAGACCGGCAAGCTGGATCAGCACCTCGGTGGGGATATCCCGCTTGCCGGTCTCGTAATTGGAGTAGCAGACCTGTGTGCATTTCAGATACGCCGCAACATCCTTTTGCAGCAGATCACGATCCTCCCGCAGATCCCGGATACGTTGATACATGGTATTTACCTCAAAGGCTTTATTTAAGGTAAAGTATAGGCATAACGAAATGTTATATTGACATATAAAACAAAATGTTATATCATAGTATCGCGCCGGGAACAGCTGTGAATCTCCGGCGCAAAAGGGGAGAGCATCATGAAACTGGAATTCCGGCAGACGGTGACCTGCAACCACCTTACGCTTGCAAGGGTCTGCAAAACTATCGACTGGCAGCAGCCACTGCCCCGGTGCGGAGAATATGTGGCCGGGCTGGATACGCTGGACGGCGAGCAGGAACTGCCGGTGCGCAAGCTGCTGCACCGGGTACAGGACGGCGGCTGCCTTGCGGAGCTGCCGGGTTTCAACATTGCGCAGCTGCGGCTTTCTTACCGGGAACTGGAGCGGTTGGCAGCACAAAAGGGCTGGACGCTGCAAAAGCTGTAAAAAACTTAAATTTTCCTCTTGCATTCTGGCTGATTCGTGCTATAATAGTAAGGCAATCGTTTCCAAGGCCGCTCGACGGGGTAGCCGATATTGAAGGTTGTGATGGGCACATACATTAAATATGGCCCCAATACGTCAGAACCAGAATTGAGGTGAAAAGAATGAAACAGGGTATCCATCCGAACTACGTTGACTGCACCATTACCTGCGCTTGCGGTAATGTCATCAAGACTCGTTCCACCAAGCCCGAGATCCACGTCGAAGTTTGCTCCAAGTGCCATCCTTTCTACACTGGCAAGCAGAAGCTGGTTGACACCGGCGGACGTGTTGAGCGCTTCAACAAGCGTTTCGGCCGTAAGTAATTATAGCCTATCTCATGCCGCTTCCTTCGGGAGGCGGCATTTTTGCATTTTTGCGGTGGCAAATGTTTCGTTTTCCCACACAGGATTGTCTTATTTTGAACACATTTTCCATCTAAACTAAAGCAGTTCCAAACCGGAAAGCGCTGGTTCTACGCCGCTTTCCACAAAACAGCTTCTGAAATAAAAGGAGAGTTTGCTGTGATCGAAGTTTCTCACCTGAACAAGTCCTACGGCAGCCGCCCTGCTGTGCAGGATCTCTCGTTTATGGTGCCGGATGGCCAGATCTACGGCCTGCTGGGGCCAAACGGCGCGGGCAAATCCACCATTATGAATATCCTCACCGGCTATCTGGCGCCCACCGAGGGCGAGGTAAAGGTAGCCGGCTTCCGTCTGCCTGAGCAGGCGCAGCAGGCCAAGGCCTGTGTGGGCTACCTGCCGGAGCAGCCGCCGCTCTACCCGGAAATGACCGTGCAGGAGTATCTGGACTTTGTGGCAGAGCTTAAGGGGGTAAAGCACGCGCAGCGCAAACAGCAGGTGCTGGCCGCTGCTCGCCGCACCGGGCTGGAAGAAGTGCTGCCCCGGGTCATCCGCAACCTGTCCAAGGGCTATCGTCAGCGGGTGGGCATTGCGCAGGCG